>Ga0315280_10000123_pt1 | contig 142287 bp, 169 predicted proteins | sample YL17G06_40_MG_FD_203697 | JGI IMG/M metagenome (GOLD analysis project Ga0315280, IMG submission 203697) | Sediment microbial communities from Yellowstone Lake, YNP, Wyoming, USA - YL17G06_40 | ecosystem: Environmental > Aquatic > Freshwater > Lake > Sediment | place: USA: Wyoming | collected... | reverse complement strand
GGATATAGAATGCCAGCAAAACCACACATAAACATGATGACAGCTGGGCACGTTGATGCCGGAAAATCAACTTTGATAGGTAGATTGCTATACGATACAGGAGCTATCAGAGACGAAGAAATGAGGAAATTGAAAGATCTGGCAAAAGAATTGAAAAAAGAGACTTTCGAGTTTGCATTTGTCATGGACACTGTCAAAGAAGAGAGAGAGAGAGGATTGACAATTGATATCATGCACAGGCCATTCGAAACAAATAAATGGTTTTTCACAATTATTGATTGTCCAGGTCACAGAGATTTTGTAAAGAACATGATAACTGGAGCTGCGCAAGCTGATGTTGCAATCCTTGTTATTTCTGCAAAGGAAGGAGAAGGTATTCAAGAACAGACAAAAGAACATGCATGGTTGCTAAAAGTTCTTGGAATAGGTCAAATTTTGATCGCTATGAACAAGATGGATGCTGCTAACTATTCAGAACAAAGATACAATCAATTGAAGCAAGAAATAATTAACAAACTTTTGAAACCCATTGGATACAAAGTTGATGAGATTCCATTTATTCCTGTTTCAGCATTTGTAGGAGACAATATTGCAAAGAAATCTCCAAACATGCCTTGGTACAAAGGACCAACTTTGATTGAAGCTTTTGATCAATTCATCAAAGAACCTGAAAAGCCAACACAAAAACCACTTAGATTACCAGTCCAAGATGTTTATTCAATCACTGGAGTTGGAACAGTTCCAGTTGGAAGAGTTGAAACTGGTATTTTGAAAGTAAACGATACAATTGTTTTTGAGCCTGCTGGTGTGAAAGGTGAAGTTAAAGATATAGAAATTCATCATCAGAAGATTCTTGAAGCAAAACCAGGAGACAATGTTGGTTTCAATGTGAGGGGAGTTGCAAAAGAACAAATCAAAAGAGGAGACGTTGCAGGACATGTTAACAATCCACCAACAGTTGCAAAAGAATTTACAGCACAGATAATTGTTTTGAATCATCCAACTGTAATGACTAAAGGATACACTCCTGTATTCCACTGCCACACATCTTCTGTTGCATGCACGATTACAGAGATTATAGCAAAGATTGATCCAAGAACGGGAGCTGTTGTTCAAGAGCATCCTGACTTCATAAAAACTGGAGATGCTGCAAAAATAAAAGCAACTCCAACAAAACCATTTGTCATTGAGAAGAATGCTGATTTTCCAGAATTGGCAAGATTTGCAATCAGAGACATGGCAATGACAGTTGCAGCTGGCGTTTGCTTAGATGTAGTTAAGGCCAAATGATTTGTTGAGTTTACCAACTGTTAATTCTTAATAGTTTTCTAGAAATTTAAACCTTGTCGCTATACTTTTTACTAGCGACTTACTTGTACCTGATAACATCGATAGAATAACTCTTGTTTGCAACAAAATCTTCTATTTCTTTTCTTATACCTCTTAACTGAGAATCTTTCATAGCAAGGATTTCAGAAGGCTTAAACCACTTTACATCCAAAAGTTCGTCTTTAGAGAATTGTAATTCTCCACCAACAATAGAACTCCTAAATATAATTTTGATAACAATTAAGTTTGGGTCCTTTAAACTAGGTCCAACATATACACCGAGTAAACCATTGATTTTCACATCAAATCCTGTTTCTTCTTTTACCTCTCTTTTTGCTCCTTCTAAAACATTTTCTCCCTGGTCAAGCCATCCTGCTGGCGTATTCCATAGACCATAAGCCTTGGGTTGCCCTTCTTGAACGAGAAGAATTTTCCCGTCTTTTTCTACAATTGCTCCGGCAACTGTTAGATAATGAATTTCATCCATAGAATAAAATTAGAAAAATAAGATTAATAATGTTTGTACTTTGTACGAGAACAAAACTGATTAGTTTTAGGAAGTAAAGCAAGATGGATTAGTATTCTACACCAAAAAATTTCCCAATTTTTTTCCTCCACAAATGTATGTCAAAAAATCTTTTCCTAACCCAGTCAAATTTCCTTAACCTGTACATATGATTCTTGACATGAGTTCTTATTTTGTAAGTTCTGAAAAGCAATTCTTCATAAATCCTAATACCGACAATCATCAATGCCGAAGCTATAGAGAGAATGACAACAATCGATAGAACAGCATTGACAGATCCTAAATATTTTTGAAAATCAAGTGAATAAAAAATTGAAGATAAAGTTATGATTGTTATGCAAATATCAAGAACAAGCGAACCATAAGCAAGCCAGTCGATAAATTTTTTTAACCTTTTGGGATGAGCTATGTATGAAATATACTTTTTTACCATTAATCTTTATTTTCGCTTCAAAAAAGAAAAAGGTTTCGATAAAATTAATCAACAGTAACCTTTAAATCATAGAGTAATACAACAAATATGAGTGATTTGTGATGCAAGTTGCAAGAATTCGATTGTCTGGAAAAGATCCAAGAGATTTGGATTCAATTAGCAATGAGATCAGAGAGATTGCAAAAAAGTTTGGAGTCACATTTAGAGGACCTGTACCGTTGCCAACAAAAATTTTGAAAGTTGTTACACTAAAAACACCCTGCGGTGATGGGACTGGACATGGAAATGCTACTTTTGACAGATGGGAAATGAGAATTCACAAGAGAATGATAGATGTTCAAGCTGATGATAGAGCATTAAGGCAGATAATGCGTGTGAACATCCCTGAAGGAATTCATATTGAAATAAAAATAAAAGACTGATAATTTTATGAAAAAACTCGTTATTATCATCTCTGGACCGCCAGGGGCAGGAAGTAGCACAATAGCTAAAGAAATTGCAAAAAAATTACATCTAAAATTTCTTTCCCCAGGAAAAACTTACAAAGATTATCTGGACACTTATGAATCAAAAGCGGCTCTTGATTTCTGGCATACGAATTTTGGCAAAAGTAAAAAACTGCATGAACTGTTGGATTCTGATCAAGTCAAAGCAGCTAAAGAAGGAAACATTGTAATTTGTGGCAAACTATCAATCCATTTCATAAAAGATTTGGCAACTCACAAAATTTGGTTGGATGTCCCAATAACAGTCCGAGCTAAAAGAACATCAAGAAGAGATAACATTCCTTATGATGAAGCGTTGAATGAAATCAAGAAAAGACAAAGGCTGGAAAGAGAAGGTTGGAAAAAATTATACGGATTCGATTATTTTGATTTGAAAAAACAGGCAGATCTTATCATTGATACTTCGAACTTGAGTGTAAGCGAATCTGTGAACAAAATTTTAAATTTTATTAAGAGCAGTTAAGTTTATGGCAAAAGATTTGGAACAACTTTTACAGTCGTACGAAAAAAGGAAAGATGAAATTAAGAAAAGACTTCAAGAATTCAAACAAGTCATGAAAGAATCTGAGGAAAGAATATTTGCTGAACTAGCTTTTTGCATTTGTACACCTCAGAGTAAAGCAACTGTTTGTTGGAATTCAATAAGCTCTCTGGTTAAAAATAAATTTTTGTACGTTGGGACTGAAAAAGAGATAAGACCCTTTTTGAATCCAATCAGATTTGCCGATAATAAGGCAAAACATATCATTAGCGCTAGGAACTTTTTTTCAGAGAATGGAAGGCTGAAAATAAAGGAGAAACTGAGTCAATTCGAGAATTCTTCTCAATTGAGAGAATGGTTGGTGAAAAATGTGATGGGTCTTGGAATGAAAGAAGCCAGTCATTTCATGAGAAATATTGGACTTTTTGAAGATATTGCAATCCTTGATAGGCATATATTGAAAAATTTAATTGAATATGACGTGATAAGTGAAATACCAAAAACCCTGACAGTGAAGATTTATCTTGAGATTGAACAGAAGATGAAAGAATTTGCTGAGAAAATTAAAATCCCATTTACTGAACTAGATTTATTGTTTTGGTCTAAAGAGACAGGACATGTTTTCAAATAGATTTCTTCTCTAGTTTTGAAAGGAACTTCAAAATAAAGGGGTCAATGGAAGTTGTAAAATATTTTTCAATTTCAGTTGGTTTAATCCATTTTAATTCAGTAAATTTCTCACCAGCTTTTGATTTTTCAATTGAGCCTATTGGAGAACAAAAATAATATATATTCAGGAATTCCTCTTTTTCTGATGCAATTCTTGCAAAAATAAGTTTTTTTATATTAATTTTCAGATTCGTTTTTACTTTGATTTCTTCTTGTAATGATTGTTCTACAGTTTTACCGTAATGAAGCCTGCCACCAGGAAAACCCCAAGTTAATTTTTCAATATAATGATTTGGTGATCTTTTTCCAATTAGAATCTTTCCGTCTTTAAAAATTATTCCTAAAACATTTACTAAGAATACCCCCCTGTCAAATTTGTTCCAATCAACTACCATATCATCAACCTACGGTCTGACTATAATTTTTATAAAATAAGTTAATAAAGAGTGATATTTTAAGAAAATCTTGTTTTGGTCTTAGGAAATTAGACATGTCTTTAAATAGAAAAAATTTATTGAAATAAATATCTTTTACAAAATAAATTATGTATGTATACCGTCACTGTTCTCGGCGTAAATTATATCGTGATGGAAGATTCAGACCTCCATTCATCTGTTCATAAAATAGGCCAAGATATTCAACGCACTGGAAAAAAATATGCTACCATAGTCGCCCTGATGAGTGGCGGGGCAGCATACGCAAGATATCTGCGAGATAAAGTGCATACTCCTTTTTATAGAACTATAGGAATAGATTTCTACAGAAAAGTAAGAGATTTACAATCTAAAGACATCACTAAAGCAAAGCCAAATATTTATCAACCTCTAAGTAGTGCCGAAAGTATTATGGAACCCATTCTGGTGGTTGATGACATAAGTGATACAGGAGAAACCCCAAAGACAGCCATTGAACACCTCAATGAGAACGGTTTTCATGATATTGACACAGCAACATGGGTTGTGAAAAATAAAACATCCCATTGGCCAAATTTTTATGCTGTTGTGGTTGATGCAGAAGATTGGGTTGTGTTTTCGTGGGAAAGGCGTGAAGTTATAGCTGATCGACTTCCTGAATGGCGCAAATCCCTTAGTCTAGAACAAATTAAGGATATAACGACAAAAGAAATGAAATTTGATCCTAGAGTCTTTGAGGATGCATTGATGCAAAGTCAGACTTCTGAAGAAGTAAAAGGTCAATAAGGTTTATTTTGACTATCAATTATGTAATGAGTATGAACGAAAATCTCGTTATTATTGATGCGGATTATAGCTTAGAGGGAACTAAAGGAGTAGTCAAACTATACTGCACAGATTCTAAAGGGAAAACTTTTTTGATACTAGATTCAAGCTTTCAACCGTATTTCTACATCCTGTCAAAAAAAGGTAAAGAAAATCAAGTTAAGAAAAAAATTGAAGAGATTGATTTGAAAAAACTTGAAATAAGTCAACTCTCTGCTGAAATTGTTGAAAGGAATTGGGAGAATCGAAATACAAAATTGATCAAAGTAATTATCGACAATCCAAGAAGAATACAAGATTTACGAGATGTTGTGAAAAGTTGGAAAGATGTTGAAGATACATTTGAATATGACATTTCTTTTTACAAAAGATACATAATCGATAAACAAATAGAACCGATGGGTTGGATTGAAGTTTCTGGAGAAGAGGTGAAAGAGAAAGGAAATTTCCAAGTAGACCACATCATAAAGGCTTTTTCTGTCAAAACATTAGATGCGAAAAAAGAAATGAGGTTTAGAGTTCTTGCGTTTGATACTGAATGGGTCGAGGAAAATGGTAAATCAAAACTGATAATGCTGAGTATCGCTACAAATGATGATTTTAAAAAAGTTCTGACAAGTTATGATTGGAATAAAAAACCTTCTTATGTTGAGGTCGTGAAAGATGAGAAAGGAATTGTTGAAAGATTCATGAAAATTGTACAGGAAAGAGATCCGGACTTTATTGTCGGATACAATTCTGATGGATTTGATTTTCCTGCCTTGAAAGACAAGTCTGCAGAATTAAAGATTCCTCTCAAAGTTGGACGGGACAATGCTCCCATTTTTGTTGTGAGAAGAGGAAGAATAAGTTCTGCAAAAAGCAGGGGAAGAGTTCACATTGATTTGTTTGACTTCATTTCCCACGTCTTAGCTCCATCTATGAAGAGTGAAGTATTCACATTGGATGAAGTTGCTCAGGAACTTTTAGGTATGGGTAAAAAAGATGTGAAGTATGAAGAGATGGTTGAGATGTGGAATAAAAAGCAGCAGCTTGAGAGATTGGCTGAATATTCGATGTGGGATTCTGAACTCACGCTTAAACTTGCTAATCACATCCTGCCTCAAGTGTTTGCCCTCAGCAGATTAACAGGGCAATTGCCTTTTGACGCTGCAAGATACACATACTCTCAGTTTGTTGAGGGATTTTTCATGAGGAAGGCTTTTTTGGATAAAGTTTTGATTCCGAACAGACCTAAAACTGAAGAGATAGAAGAAAGAAGAGAAGAGCCAGCATACAAAGGAGCTGTTGTGATTGAACCCAAGAAAGGGATTCATTCAAATGTCCTAGTCTTCGATTTTCGTTCTCTATATCCAACAATAATTGTTACGCACAACATTGATCCTTGGACTTTCAACTTCAAACCATGCAAAAAGAAAGAACAAGTTCCAGAACATAATTGGTATTTCTGCTCTGATAAAAAAGGTTTCATCCCAAAACATTTGGAAGAGATAATCGAAAGAAGGAAGCAAGTGAAGGTGAGCATGAAAAATGTTAAAGAAGGTAGTGAGCAACAAAAACTGTTGGATAATGAGCAGTATGCACTGAAGATTTTGGCGAATGCTACTTATGGCTATCTTGCTTATTTTGGTGCGAAGTGGTATAGGCTAGAGGCTGGGGCTTCTGCAGCCGCATGGGGGAGATATTATATAACTTCTGTCGTTGAGGAAGCGAAAAAATTTGGCTTTGAAATTATCTATGGTGATACAGATTCTTTGATGGCAAGATATCCAGAAGAATTACCACAATCGAAACTACGAGAAATGGGAGAGAAATTCGCTAAAATTGTTACAGATAAACTTCCTGGTATAATCGAACTTGAGTTTAGAGATTTGTATCAAGGTGGAATTTTCGTCGCAAGACATGAAGGAGAAGTTGGAGCTAAGAAGAGATATGCTCTCATCGATTACAAGGGCAATCTAGAAGTAAGAGGTTTTGAAACAGTAAGAAGAGATTGGTGTGAACTATCGAAAAGAATTCAAAAGGAAGTTATGAAAATAATTTTGAGAGAAAAAGATCCAGAAAAGGCAATAAAGTTAGTAAGAGATACAGTGAAAAAATTGAAAGAAGGGAAGGTTCCACTTGATGACCTTTTTATTCTAGAACAAATCACCAGACCTCTATCGCAATATGAACAAATGGGACCACATGTGAAGGCTGCTATGAAAGCTGTCCAAAGAGGGAGACCAGTTGGTGAGGGGACTGTTATCGCCTTTATCATAACAAAAGGTAAGGGAAGCATATCAGATAGAGCTGAACCGGCTGAAGACGTTAAACCAAATCAATACGATCCTGATTATTACATAAACAATCAAATTCTGCCTGCATCAATGAGAGTTTTGAAAGCATTGGGTTATTCTGATGATGAGGTGCTTGAAGGAAAAATTCAGAAAAAGCTTGAAGCTTGGATGAAGAAGTGAAGATCAACCAAATCCTAACCGTGATTTAGCTGATTTACTCATTTTTTTAGGAGTCCAAGGCGGATCCCAAACAATTTCAACCTTCGCACTCTTTGATCCTTTCAGAGTTTTTATTTTTTCCAAAACCTGGTCTCTCAGCATTGAAGCAGCAGGACAACCCAAAGAAGTCAATGTCATTTTTACATGAACATTGTTTTTTTGCACATTTACACCATAAATCAAACCTAAATCAACTATGTTAACTGGCAACTCAGGATCATAGCAATCTTTTAAAACTTTCATAACATCTTTCTTGGTAACCATAAATAGGAAGTGAATTAGAAATTTATAAAGCTTGTAAAACAAAAAAGCATTGTGAAGTAAATGAAAATAATAGGTTTGATTTTTGTTATAGCAGTTTTCTTCTCTATCTTTGTTAGCCCGGTTTATGCCACCTTTATTTCTTTGACAACTACAGCAGATGTAGGAACCTTGGAAGGTAATTTTTCAGAATTGAATGTAAAAATACAAAATTTTGGTGATGAAGCGGCTTTCAATTTACAAGTCTCTTTAATCTCGCCAGAAAACTTTCAAAGCTCGAAAGCATCTTTAAAGAGATTAGATCCTAATTCAACTTTCAACTACACATTCAATATCACAACTGCAGATAAACTGAAAGATGGAAAATATCCAATTGTCGTTTTTGTTGAATATGCTGATGCAAATGGATATCCATTTTCAGCAATAACTCCATCATTTATAAACAACAAAAATTATCAAGAGTCAAATGTTTTTGGAACTATTCCTGAATTAACTCTGTATGGTAAAGAAAAAAAGAATTTGAAAATAGAATTGAAAAACTTTGATACAAAAGAACATTCATTAACAATAAACATGTTCTTGCCAAAAGAAATCAAAAGTTCTGACAATGCGAAATCAGTAATAATAAATTCGAAAGAAGAAAAATCAGTAGAGTTTGAGACAGAAAACTTCGGTGCTTTAGTTGGCAGTAATTATGTTGTTCTAGCTTCTATTGAGTATGATGATAGCTTGCATTATTCCAAGTTTGCCCAAGGATTCCTAAAGATTGAGAAAGAAAATGTGTTTATGTTTGATGATAGGTTGCTCATAGGTATTGCAATTGCTCTTATTATAATTTTCATTTATTATGAGACCAGAAAGAGAAAAAAGAAATAAATTACATTATTCAGAAATAAACATCTGTACAACTTCCAGATGAACTCTTAATTTTTTCTGTGCACAGTTCAAGAACTTTTTTTGCAATTTTTTCAGGTTTAATCATAACATGTTTAGCAACCGTAAATTTTGCTTTTCCCATAAACTTTTCTTGTCCAGGTGTTGCAACGAATCCTGGACAAACAGAATAAACCTTTATTTCAAATCTTTCAACTTCCTTTGCTACAGATTTAGTTATAGCATTAACTCCAAATTTAGTTGCACAAGGCAAAACAAATCTTGTACAATAAACCAGACCTTTCAAATTTGTATCAATTTGTTCATTAATTTCTTCGATAGTGGATTTATGCAATGGTTTAAAATACCAAACACCGGCATTATTCACAAGAAAATCAATCTTCCCAAATTTTTTGATGGTAATTTCAACTAATCTCTTCACATCTTTAACTGAACGAATGTCGGCTTTAATTGGTAATGAATGGATTCCAAACGTTTCGCACTCTTTACCAACTTTTTTAATATCGTTTTCAGTTCTCGCAACTAAAACAATATTACATCCTTCTTTTGCAAATGCTAAAGCTATTGACTTACCTATTCCTTTGCCACTTCCAGTGATAATTGCAACTTTCTCTTTCAGCATCATAATTTCATTCTATTGAACGCAATAGTTCCAATTCCAATCATGGTAATTGAAAATACAATTAAAATTGCCATATCTGTAAGAACTCCAAAATTCGTTATTCCCAAAATAACTTCTCTCAAAGCATCAACTGCATATGTCACGGGATCAATTCTAACGAAAACTGTCATCCATCCTGGTAGGTTCTCAACAGGATATAATGACCCACTTAAGAAAAATAGAGGAAATATAATAAAACTCGTTATCAATCCAAATACTTCTCCTTCTTTTATTTTCAAACTTAAATTATCCACGGCAGTAATTTGGCCATACCGTTTTGTCAGATTCTTCGTTTCGATAATCATAATCTATTAAATTATATATGTCATATATAAAGCAAACGAACGACAAATTCATTTAATGGTCATTATTAATGCAATATTAAAATTTTTTGGCAGCTTAATTTTTGTATTTTCACTTGGAATCCTTATTTTTACTTTATCACTTGTAGAATTCACATCTTACAATACACTACAACCTGCTATAACCAATATGTTTGCATCTGAAATAAGCAAACAGGTTGACACAAACCAAACACAACAAATTCGTTTGTATTTGATAAATGAATGCAATACTACTGGAAAAGAAAATGTAGAATTGCCAAATTTTTCCAGTCCGGCAGGAGGAAATCTTACTTTCAAATGTTCAGAAATAATCGCAAGTAAACCTGAAGATTTGCCAAAAATAATTGGAAAACAGATTTTTGACAACATTTATTTCATGAATTACAATTGTGCGGGTGCTTTAGATTGTTTCCAGAATTTACCTGAAAATCAAAGACTCCAGTTTATTTTAAGCGAACATTTTAACAAATCCTTGAATCAAATAGTAATCTATTCTCTTGTTGCAATAGGTGTCAGCATAGTCTTATTAGCAATCTCGATAAGAGCTTGGTATGGTGTTGCAAAAGTTGTGGGAACAAGTTCTATATTCAATGGACTTCTTTATTTTGTAATTCCTAGTATAAAAACCATTATATTTGAAAAAATACCTCAGGAAGGTGCAGCTGGGATGCAACCAATTCTTGAATTGTTTTTCAATAGTTTGAATCAAAAACTTTTATTTGTGCTAATAGCAGGAATTATTTTAACACTTTTGGGTTTTGTTGGCTCTCATTTTGCAAAATCAAAAAAAGAAAATGAAATGAAAAAAGGGAAATCCCAAAAACATGAAAGTGATTAACCAATATATGATATCTCTTTCTCATGTTTCTTATGCAATTTAACGTATTTTTCTAATTGATCTTGAACAAATTGCTCAATCTTTCTAATTCGCCTACTTTTTCTCGCTCGTGACATGAAACTCTATCAAAACATATATATATTTGAAAATTAATATTTTGTTGTGATTTAATGGTTAAATTAAATTTAGGTAATTTTTCAATTGAATGGCTGGGGCATGCATCATTCAAAATTTCTACAAAAGAAAAAATAATTTATATCGATCCATATATTTTACCAAAGGATATTCAAACGGCAGATTTAATTTTGGTAACACATGGACATTATGATCATTGTGATGTAACTAATATAAAAAAACTTTTGAAACCTAGCACAATGTTAATCGCTGCAGAAGATTGCAGAGACGCTCTGAAGGGAATGAAATTTAAAAAAGTAAAACCTGGCGAGTCCGTTGAAGAGGGAAAGATTAAAATAGAAACAGTTGCCGCATACAACATAAATAAGTTCAGATCGCCTAACACACCATTTCATCCTAAAGGAGAAATGGTTGGTTATATAATAACTGTATCTGGGAAAAGGATTTATCATGCTGGTGATACAGATGCCACTCCAGAAATGAAAAATCTAAAAGACATTGATGTTGCTCTTCTTCCAATTGGTGGAACTTACACAATGACAGTTGAAGAAGCTGCTGAAGCAACTAATACATTCAAACCAAAGATTGTTATTCCAATGCATTACAATACTTTTGATGCAATCAAAACAGATCCAAAAAAACTTGCTAAACTTGTTAAATGCTCAGAAGTAAAGATTTTAGAATGATGAATAATGAATAACTCGAACCCGTTTTCTTTGTCTATGCAAAATATACCCTATAACTAAACCAAGGAATAAACCACCAAGATGTGCACCACTTGCTATTCCTGCTGGAGCAAAAATTCCAAAAATTTCTATCAATCCCCACACTATAGCAGCGATGATCATTGGCATAGGGACAAAAAAGACATAGACTATTGCATAAGGCTCAAGTATTGCAAGAGTGCCCAATATGCCATAGATAGCTCCAGATGCCCCTAGACCCAAAACAGTTGGACTATAATATGGTGCGAGAAAAGTATTTTGCAAGGCATAAGAGGAAATCATATAACCAAGATTTCCAACTATTCCAGTTGCAAAAAAAATCAACATATATTTTCTAGGTCCGATTCTGTTTTCCAAAAAGCTACCAAACATAAACAAAACAAACATGTTGACCAAAAGGTGGGATGGGTTGGCATGCATGAAGATTGATGTAACAAAAGTCCATGGCAAACTAAAAGCAAGATCAGGTGTGAAAGCAAAAAATCTGTTAATTGGATTCGCTACATCAACCTCAAAGTTTTGATCCTTGGGTTCTATTAAAAAAACTACAACACATAGAGTAATAAAAAACAAGGTTATGAATGGTTTGGTGTCACTCATGAAAATCATCTTAATGAGAAATTAAAATTCTTCAAGTTTCTTTCCAGAGATTAATTTTGAATAACACTGCCTACAATAGAGATGAGCTTCTTCTCGGTCAGATTTGAAGGTATACATCTTGAATAATTCTTGCCTTTTTGAACCGCAAGATTCACAATGTTTGACTAAACCTCTAATCTTTCTTCCAATTTTTCTTAAACGGATGTTTGGTCGTCTCAATAGATCACTTCTATTATATATTCAGAATGCTCTTTAAATTGTTATATGGATAAAGAAATTTTTGAAAAATATCAAAAAGCCATTCAAATTTCTGATGAAGTAATTAAGTTTGCAAAACCGTTAGTCAAGCAGAATTCAAGAATTTTTGATATAGCGGAAAACATGGAGAAAAAAATTAAAGAATTGGGAGGAAGTCCGGCATTTCCTGTGAATATTTCAATAAATGAAAATGCTGCACATTATACACCTGATATAAATGATTCAACTGTTCTTAAGGAGAATCAACTAGTGAAAATTGATGTTGGTGTTCATGTTGATGGATATATTTGCGATAAAGCTTTCTCAGTTTTCATCGGAGAAAAAAATCATCCTTTGATTGAAGCTTCAGAAAAGGCACTGCAAAATGCATTGAAAGTTGTCAAGCCTGGCGTGAAAGTTTTTGAAATATCTGATGTAATTGCTTCAACACTTGAAGAAATGAAATTCCAACCAATCATGAATTTATGTGGTCATGGACTTGATAGATACACGCAACATGGAAGTCCAATGATACCAAATTCAAAAAATAATATCCAAGAAGAATTGAAAGAAGGAAAAGTATATGCAATAGAAGTTTTTGTTACTGACGGAAGTGGGTTAGTGAAAGAGACATCACAAATTCTAATCTACAGGTTTTTGCAGCTAAGACCAACTAGAATGATAGAAGCTAGGAAAATTTTAGAAAGAGCTGAAAAACAATTCAACAATCTTCCATTTGCAAAAAGATGGTTAATTGATATTGCAACTGGAACAAAACTTGATCTTGCTTTGAGACAGCTGGTTGATGTCAATGCTTTAGAAGAATATCCAGTCTTGAAGGAAGAAGCAAAGGGATTGGTTGCACAAAGTGAAGAAACTGTTGTTTTGAATTAAAAAAGAGAAGAGGAGAAAGTTACTTAAACAGATTTTTATTCATCCATAGGTAGATGACTATTATGGCTGGAATCACGAGTCCAAACACTGAAATAGGGTTGTAAATTATCTGAATCACACCAAATACTATGCCTATTACTTCTAGAATCATCGTCAAATTCCATCCTTTTTTCATCATGTTCCATAACCAGTAAAGAGCTATGATTGATACGGCGCTAACGATGATGACGAGTGTTCCGTAAACACTCACTAGACTTCCTAGCGCTTGGCCCATGGCAGTTGCTGCAAATGCTCCAGAGAGAGCTCAAACCGAGTAGGGTCAATCCTCCAACAATACTCAAAATAGCACCCAGCCATCCTAGGATGCATATTATTGTAACTCCAAGGGGTCTTGTTGCCATTTATTCACCTATCTAAAAATTAGGCTTTATTTATATTAAAAACCAAAAGAATGTTAATCAGTGTATCATAATCATTTGGAGGTTGATTTAATGGCATTTTCACAAACGAACAGTAAAGGTGTTATATACCACCTACATTCAAGAGAAGCTAGAGGAGGAGCTAAACTATACTTCTTTTCAAAAGACCCAAAAGATTCGATAGATCTACCACCCCAGTTTCAAGTTGTAGAGAACCCAAGAACAGGTTTACTAATGGTCAAAAAGAAGTAAATTTATCTTCCATATTTACTTCTTACTCTGCTTCTTGCAGATGTAAATTTATTTAGAGAACTCGATAGTGGATATTTACAATAAGAACATTTACCATGAACAAATTTTAGGAGTTTTTTCCTGACAACCCTCTTGCACCTTGGACATTTTATTGTTAGAACACCCACTTACATCAAATATATTTTTGTATTTCAAAAATAAATCTACATCAAATGATGAGGTGAATGAATGGCAACAATAAAAGAAATTCTGGAGTATCAAAAAAACTTTGACATAAAACATGGTTGGTATTGGGGAGAAACTACTGAAGAAAAAAAATTAGGACATTTGCAATATGCAGTCATGGCTATGACTGGTGAATTGGGCGAGTTCGCAAATGCTCTGAAAAAAGCAATCAGAGAGTTCAATGCAAAGAAAACTATTCCGAAAGAAGTTGAGACTGATGGAAAAATTATTGATTTAGAGAGTAAATTGCGAGAAGAAATAACAGATGTCTTCATTTACACAGTCAAAGTTGCGTTAGCTCTTGGTATGGATTTGGAGAAGGAGTATTTTGACAAAATGAAAAAGAATGAAGTGAAACATGAAAAATTCCTTGTTTAATCTCGGAATAAAATCGGGTTAGAATAAGTGAAAGACTAACTTTTAAATCCTACTGAACAATTTCTAAACATGACAACATTAAAAGAAATCGTTGATTACCAACGAAAATTTGATAAAAAACATGGTTGGTATTGGGAAACTGAAAATGAGTTTGAAAGACTTGAAAATTTGCAGTTCATAACACTTGGCCTGACAAGTCAGGCAGGCAAATTTGCAGATGTTGTGAAGAGAATGGTTAGAGAATTCAGAAGTGTGAAGAAGCTTCCAGATGAAAGTATGCTTGAAATGCTGAAAAAAGAGTTAATGGATATTTTCATTTACAGTCTAATTGCAGCAATTGCGCTAAACATCGATTTAGAAAAAGAATATTTTGAAAGAATGAATGCAAATGAATTTAGATTTAAGAAATTTGAACAGTGAGCTCATGAAATCTAGGATGCATGTGATTGTGGAAGGATTAGTACAAGGAGTAAATTTCCGTTATTACACAAGACAGAAGGCTCTAGAATTGGGGCTAACTGGTTGGGTGAAAAATAGACCTGATGGAAAGGTTGAAAGCATTTTTGAAGGAGATGAAAACGCAGTCGAGCAGATTGTTGATTGGTGCAGACAAGGACCACCAGCTGCAGAAGTGTTTAACATAAGTGTGAGAAAAGAAGAATGGAGGGGTGAATTCAAAGAATTTAGAGTTGTTCACTAGGAGATTTGCCTTATTTTTACTTTTTTCCGTTTGAACAGAGGTTAAAAGGTATTTTTCAATTAGAAGAATGGTAAAATTTATCAATTTCTGAATATAAATGATAAATAAAATAAATGCGCCAACATGTAACAAATTGATGTATTAGAGTGGAGCAAATTGAGAAAAGATCAGACAAAAAACATAATTAAAATAGTAAATTGCTTAAAACAAGCCGAAGATTGGCTTTGGATAAGACTTATAGCCAGAAGAACAGGTCTACATCATAAAACGGTAGCTCGTCTTATTGATAACCATTTGACAATGTTTGTTGACATCCAAGCCATGGAGCCTTTCAATGTTAGGATGATAAGGCTAAAACCAGGAACCGATGTCAATGGAATTTACAGATACCTTAGTGTCATGGAAAAATTGAATAAAACTCCAAAAACAAGTGAAATTTTGAAGAAAAAATGAAGTTTTCTATGAATAGTCATAAAAAATCGCATATCAGTTTTATATCCTCAAAAAACCAATATATTCTTTACCGGTGTCGATATAGGTAAGTTCAATTCATACATGTACAAAGTAAACGTGCCTTGTAAGAAATGTCACAATTTTGTTAAGGCAGGCGTCTTCGAAAAGATCCATATTTGTCCATTCTGCAACTCAGAATGGAGCTAAATTTGTGATTTCCACCTTATTTTAATCCTAAAAATAAGGATTTGCCACATGATTGACTCCTTCAGAGCAAAAAATTATCAATTAAAAGGTGTTTTTGAACAGTTTCTAGTTTAAAATGCATTACCAAAGTAGTTTAATGGTAGTTTTCAATTAGAAATCGCTAAAAACAGCGCTCTAAAGCGCTTTATATCTAATCCAACCTTGTCCATTCACCTTAAAGCGCTCAATTTGATTTGTTCTTTTATTCATAATTGTCAATAAACCTCTCAAAGCGGAAGTTTCAATATCCAATTTTGAGGCTAAATCTTCATAACTTGTCTCTTTAACTTCCTTAAGTATATCTAAAACCTGTTTCATCTTAGGTGTAAGAGGTAATTCTTTCTGTATCGCAGTAATTTCTTCCATTAATTCAGATCTAATGGGCTCCGGAGCAGTCTCGGCAACCTTGGTCATGTGATTCAAAGACTCCAAAATAGCTTCAAACCGTCTTTGTTCATTAGTTTCATGTTCTTTGAAGATATTTATCAATTCAGGTGTATAATCAGTAAATTCACTCAAAAACCAGTCTTTACTGACCATCATAGATTCGATTCTCTGCAAAGAAGCCTCAATTTCTTTAATAGATTTACCAGTATAACCAGCAGCCAAGCCTAATTGAAAGGAATCTTTCTGAATTTCAGCACTATTTGTGGGTGTTTTCATGGATTGTTGAAATGTTTGGGGTAAATATTCAAAATAAGTTTTGACTTCTTTAGGTTGTGATTGTAAAGGTAAAGTAGCGCTTGTTCGAGCGCTTTGAAGCGCTGTTTCGAGCGCTGTAGAAGTAATTCGAGCGCTTGTTCGAGCGCTTTGAAGCGTTTCTGGCTCTTGGATATGGCGCTTTTTTCCAATAAACCAATCAAAAAGTCCCATAATCTCTAATAATACTCTCACTCTTATTCTATTTATAGTTTTACATCTTCAAACTCTCACTCCACAAAACACTACTCACAAAAGTATAAAAAATAACTTGATCAACCTCAAAGTGTCCGCCATAGCTATATACTAACGCTAACTCTCACTTTTATCTTTTTTTCTTATAAATCGATAGTAACGTACACATTTTTTCATGCGTGACAATTATATATTCTGATTCATATATTTAATAAGAAATATATAATTAAATAATCTTTTGTACATATAGTTTAGACAAAATATTATCTATAAACTATAGGTAGTAATCGTATATTTAAAATCTATAAATTATAAAATATAGAATATAGAATATATTTTTCGCCCAACTCTCACTTTTTGCACTATATACTCAATATATTAGTATTACATGGCGCATATTACAAAAGAACTGGGTTTAAACAGTTTCTAGTTCTTTTTTAACTGTTTCCCTAAAGGTTTTTTCTAAATATTGATCAAATAATTGAGGAGTAAACTCATATTCTGTCTTAAAATGCTTCTTACCTTGCTCATCAACCACGACTGATTTGTGTGCGACTACCAAATTCCACTTTTTTAACACGGCCAAAGGCCTGTAAAACATGGATGGTTTATCGTTTCTAGAAATGCCAAGGATTTCTTCGAGTTTTGTCGCCTCAATTTTTCCTCCATTTGCCTTTAATGCCTTGATAATTTGAATAGTTCTTTCCTTGATTTTACCAGTCTTGGGGTGAGATCCATACAGCAAATAGTTGACAGTTTCCATAAATAATACTATTCTCATATATAGAAAAATACCTTTTCAGTTAATCTTAAAAATGCACAGTCTATTGGAGTTAGTGGCGTATTTTTATTAATTTTAAAGGTAAAGTTCGTATAAGAGTGATTATACGAACTGGTTCAAGTTCGTATAAAATCATTTCAGTTTCTTCTTCATGCCTTCAACAATTTTTACGAACTCGTTTATCTTGTCCATCCTCAACTGAAATCCTTGTTTTGTTGGTCCCTTGTATCTAGCGGTGTTCAACCAAACACGAAAATCTATTCTATCCTCACCTTTATAGTTAGTTTTTTTGATGAGGAGCACAGCCCCCTCTTTGAGTTCAATCTCTCCAAGTTTGACATCTTTTATTTCTTCTTCAAATTCTGATTCTTCCATCTTTTCTTCCATAATTATCTATAAAAGTTATGATAATAATTGATTATTTTATGGGATTCTTTAGTAAAATTTTCAAGGCTGGAAGCGATGCAGAAAAATATAATCTTCAATCTGCTGAGAAATTATTAAAAGAAAGGATGACTGAAAGTGAGAAAATAATAGAAGCAGAGTTAAGAGGTTATCACAAACAACTTTTGAATTTAGATAACAAATTGAAAAATTCTTTGCAAAAACTGTCTTCTGCAGTTCCAAAGGAAAAAATGGATGAGCAGTTACTTTTCATGGCACAAACTGGGAGATCAACATTCAAGAACAAAATTTCAAAGGTCTCAGAAGTAATAAATAAATCAGTTGATTTTGATTTTCATTCATTTTCGAAATACTACAGTAGTTGCATGCTTGCAGTCAATGAAGCTGACACATCAGCTGTTAAAGAATTCAGAGCAATAGGAATTGTATTTGAAGAAGAATCACGTGATGTGGTAAACAACTTGAGACACTTGAAAGGAATATTAAATGAAATGGAAAACAGAATGAAAAAACATCAGCAAATTCTCACTCCTTACGAAACAGCTTCGGAAAATATTAATAAACTACAAGCATTAGTTGAAAAATTATCAGATGGACAGAAAAAGACTAGTGAAATTAAAAACGATATTGAAAACAAGCAAAAGAGATTGGCTGAAATGAAAAAATCCATAGATGATTTGACAGCTTCGAAAGAATGGAAAGAATATCTGAATCAAGTTGAGAAGATTCAAAACATTCAAATATGCAAGACAAAAATTATGACGCAATTCAATGAAATGATATCATCAGTGGAAAGGCCGATGAAAAAAACAAAAAAGATAATTGATACAGAAGACAAAAATAAGATTTTTGAAAATTATTTGAGTATGCCGTTTGAAACTTTTTTGAAAGATGAAAAGGAAGAAATGTTGACATCTTTTTTAGAGGCAACAAAAAAACTTCTTGCAGAAAAAAAGATTGAAGTAAAGGAAAATTTGAGAAATAAAGCAATAGATAATATAGATGAATGGATATCAAAAAAAATATTCACACAAATAAAAGAGCAATATCTTTCAAGCATTAGAGATTTGGAAGAGATGAAAAGGTTAATAAATGAAAACAAGTTCCAAGTTCGGAAGACAGAGTTGGAAAGGGAAACAAGTGAGACGGAGAAAGAACTTGTAGAATTGAAGAAAAATACTGAGATGTTGGAGAAAGAAGAGCAAGAAAATAAAAAAATTATGCAACAAGCCAAAGAAGAAATTGAAAAGAAGCTAGCAGAATTATTGAATTCAAAAATCGAAGTTGAAACATAACACGGTTAAAAAATTATATGAAAATTCTCATACAAAATATGGAGATTCTGTAGACATACGTAAAATGCGAATAAGATTACAGGAAAGAGTTTCTTCGTAAATTAATAATCCTTTCTATAATATCCCTCATTAAAAATATTCTAAAAAATTCTTATTCCAATCTTTTGATTATATGCCAACCAAATTCTGTCTTTACTGGTTGTGAGATTTGACCTCTTTGCAAAGCAAAAGCAGTACGTTCGAATTCACGAACCATCTGACCTCTGCCAAATGTTCCTAAATCTCCACCTTTCTTTTTTGATGGACAAAGAGATTTTTCCGTGGCTATTTTAGAAAAACTATCTCCTTTGTTTAATTGCCCAAGAATTGTTTTTGCTTCTTGTTCTGTTTTCACAAGGATGTGCGCACAATGTATTTTGTCAGCCATAATATCAACTCTTAATTATATTCGTGCTTTTATAAATCCTTTTTAAAGAAGGTGGATACTAAAGTTTTACCAATTGTATTAGTGCAAATCTAATTATACGAACTTTTCTAAATAGTAAATATGAAAAGATTAGAAAAGCTAGAAACTGAACTAAAACTTAGGGCATTTTCACCAAGAACTGTTCAATCATACCTGTTCTACAACAGAAAATTTTTGGAATTCATCAAAAAAGAACCTGAACAAATGAATGAAGACGATATAAAAAAATATATTGTAAGTCTTATGAAAAAAAACATTTCACCAAGAAGCATTATAATGATAAAAGCTGCCCTTAAATTTTTTTACGACGAAGTTTTAGGAAAAAACATTGTAAATATCAAATCACCAAAAGTATCTCAGAAACTTCCTGTGGTTTTGACCAGAGAAGAAATGAAAAAATTGATTGATTCAATAAAAAATGAAAAGCATAGATTGATAATTGCATTGCTATATTCATCTGGAATGAGATTGAGTGAATTGGTAAATTTAAAGGTTGGAGATCTAGAATTGGAAGAAAGAATTGGTTGGATTAGAGGTGGTAAAGGAGCTAAAGATAGACTATTTTTAATCCCCAACAAACTTTTGGATGGATTGAAAGAAAATACCAAAGGAAAAAAAGAAAGTGATTTTATTTTTGAAGGATACAAAGGAAGCATGTCACCTAGAAACATACAGAAGATTGTTACAAGTGAAACAAAAAAGGCAGGCATAAAAAAGCCTGTTCATGTTCACACATTAAGGCACACATTTGCAACGCATCTTCTAGAATCTGGTGAAGATATACGAAAAATACAAGAATTGCTAGGTCATGCAAATCTTTCTACAACACAAATATACACTCATGTTTCTACTGAAGAGTTGAAGAAAATTAAAAATCCTTTGGATGAATTATGAAAACAAGTTCTAATGTATCTATTCTTCTTCCTCTTCGTCTGGGTCTTTCTCTGCTTCCTCGATTTCTGGGTATGCCTTTTCTCCTTTTTTCTCTTCTTCTTCAATCCCTAGCCCCTCTTGTGTTTCTCTTGTATCTTCAGAAAGTTCATGCTCAGTCTCTTCAAATTCAACGTCACTAACCTTTTCTTGTTTGAGGACTTTAGTTTCTAATTTTTTCAATACGCGTTTTTTTGATAGTTGAATTGGAAATTCTTCTTCATTCAAAGGTTCTTTTTCTAACACTTTCTCGAACTTTTTGCTTACTTTTTTCCTTTTTGACATGAAAATAAATTATCCTAAACATTTAAATATAATATGGAACTAAGGAAAATGAAATGCAAACCATGTAAGGATCTACTCCACCATTAACAGAAGAAGAAATAAAAGAACTTTTGCAACAAGTGAAAAATTGGAAGCTAGAAGGGAAGAAATTAGTAAAAAAATTCAAATTCAAAGATTTTGTCCAAGCAATGAAATTTGCCAATGAAATTGCTGAAGAGGAAGAACACCATCCCGATATCGAGATACATTACAACAGAGTGGCTTTAACAATTTGGACACATGTAATAAATAATTTGTCAGAAAATGATTTTATCCTTGCCGCAAAAATAGATGGAATTGCAGTCTAGACTAACCGTTCACAAAGGGAATATATAAGAGAAATCAATAGAAAATTACGGGTAAGATATTTCGGGAGACCTTTTACTTTTTTTCTGTTCTTTCTTTCAATTTTGTAAGTTTTATCAAGGCTCCTTCTAGAGAATGCGCTAAATCTTCACCTTCATCTGTTAATTTGACCATCTTTATTCTTCCCTTCTTCTCGAAATCAACCAAATTGTAATTTCTGAAGTTGTCTAAGAGCTTAACAGTATGAGAATAAGTTAAATCAACCTCTTTTGAAAGAATAGTAGCGTATTTTGGTCCACTTTTCAAACTTATGATTAGTTTTACTGGTTTAGGCCTGAGGAAAAGTCTTGTAACAGATTTTTCTTTGATCAAGTATCTTCACACTCGCTATAATAAAATTGATTAAGAGGTATATTTATATTTAAAACATAGCTATTTAAATATATATATTTTTATTGTTGTGTCGTTTCGTATTTGTTAGAAGAGATAATTCTATGGAAAGGGTCAAATAAGTTCTAAATTGGCACTCTGGAAGATTTAATAATTTGTTTCGCTGAGTAAACTACACCAAAGATCGAAGCACCAATGAAAGCCAAGGAAATTACAAATCTTGAATAATCTGGTTGCACTGAAACTGGACTAGAATTTTCCAGGTTCCCACCTAAGGCAGGGATTGTCTCTTTTAGTTGGGAGCTAACTGCTGCAAATTGTTGACCTATTCTAAATTCCTGAGGCATCATAAAAGTTCCGAAGCCTAATGAAAGAAAACTTAGGGTCAAAACCAAAATAACTTTATATGGCTGCGGATGAAGGATTTGCTTTCCTAATCTTGTTAATTTGTAATAAACCCATTTTCTTCCAGGTCTTTCCATTCTCTCAATCAAATTTGACCTTTCCAAAAGATCCAAATGTTCTGTAACAGTCGTCACATGTTTATCCAAAGTCTTTGAAAGTTCTGAAGCTGTCATCTGTCTTTGATCTAAGAATCGCAAAATTTTCGTTCGAGTGTCAGCAGAAACAACCTTCATCAAATCTCTAGAAACTTCAAGTTCATCTTCCATAATTTTTAACTAAGTTAGAAGTATTTAAATGTTAAACAATATTAGGGTCTACACCATAAGATAAGGTTTTTATTTTATGTGGGCTAATAAAGTTTATGGGAAAAGGTGTATTAAGGTACGCGCTTCTTAATGCAGTAGAATTCAACGGAAAAGCAGATGTACAAGCTGTACTAGGTAAACTTATAGCTGACAATCCTGAAATGAAAAGTAAAATCAAAGAGATAATACCATTAATTAAAAGGACTGTGAATGAAGTTAACTCATTAACTTTGAATGAACAAAAGAAAAAGATTGAGGAACTAGGAATAAAGGCAAAGGAAGAGAAGAAATTTGAGATTGGATTGCCAGATTTGCCAAATGCTAGGATGGGAAAAACTGTAATGAGATTAGCCCCATTTCCTTCCGGACCCTTGCATATAGGAAATGCTAGAATGGTAATTTTGAATGATGAATACACAAAGAAGTACAAAGGAAAATTACTCTTAATCATTGATGATACGATTGGTTCTGAAGAAAAATCCATTCTTCCTGAAGCATACGAAATGATTCTTGATGGATTAAAATGGTTGAATGTTAAATATCATAAGATATTTTACAAGTCTGACAGATTGAACTATTTCTACAAATTTGCTGAAGAATTAATAAAAAGAAATCTTGCATATATATGTGAGTGTGACGTTGAAACTTTGAGAAAAAATAGAGCAGAAGGTATTGCATGTAAACATAAATCACAAGATTCGAAAGAAAATTTGAAATTATGGAAAGAAATGTTGAAAGGAAAATATAAAGAAGGAGAAGCTGTTCTTAGATTAAAAACTGACACAAAAGATCCGAATCCAGCATTCAGAGACAGAGTTCTTTTAAGAGTTGTTGGTAGAAAACATCCGAAAGTTGGAAACAAATATAAGATATGGCCATTGTTAGAATTTTCATGGGCTGTTGATGATCATCTGCTTGGAATGACACATATTTTGAGAGGAAAGGATCTTGTAATCGAAGATATGATGGAAAAATATATCTGGCAGAAAATGGGTTGGAATCATACCGCTTTCATCCATTATGGTTTGCTGAATATACAAGAAGCAAAATTAAGTAAGAGCGAAGCACGAAAAAGTATCAAGTCAGGAATATATTCTGGTTGGGATGATCCAAGAACTTGGAGTCTGCAAGCTTTGAAAAAAAGAGGAATACAACCTGATGCAATTAGAAAATTTGTTATCAGCATGGGCCTAAGTGAGGCAGATGTAACAGTTCCAGCAGAAATTTTATATTCTGAAAATAGAAAATTGATTGATTCGAAAGCAAACAGATTTTTCGCAGTCCTTGAGCCAGTCAAAATAAAAGTTAATGGCGCACCAAAAATAAAAGAAGCAGAAGGATTGTTACATCCAGATTTCCCGAAAAGAGGAAAAAGAAAGCTTCCTGTCAATTTAGAAAAAATTTATGTTGAAAAAAATGATTTGGAAAAATTCAAGAATCAAGAAATCGGTTTGATCAACCTATTTTCAATAAAAACTGATGTTGATTCTAAATTTACTTCAAATGAAATAAAATTCGAATCCCAAAAAATTCACTGGGTTTCTGAACCAAACGTAAAAGTAAAAATTGTTATGCCTGACGGGAACGTTAAAGAGGCGATTGGCGAGATAAACATGAAAAAGTTGAAGGAAGACGACTTGATTCAGTTGGTAAGAATAGGATTTTGCAGGGTTGATAAGGTTAATAAAGATATAGTTTTATATTATGCTCATAAATAAGTAATGAAGAGGATGTGGTAAAATGCCGAAAGAATTTGTGAAATTCGGAGTACCAAAAGATCTTAGTGACAAAGTATTACAATTGCTAGAAACTGTAAGAAACAGTGGAAAAATCAGAAAAGGTACTAATGAGACTACAAAAGCTATTGAGAAAGGACAGGCAAAATTAGTTGTTATTGCTGAAGATGTCGAGCCAGCAGAAATCGTGATGCACCTACCAGCCCTTTGTGATGAAAAGAAAATACCATATATATACGTTCCTAGTAAGGTTGAGCTGGGAAGATCGTCAGGTCTTGATGTATCTACTGCCGCAATATCTATCACTGAAGCAGGAGAAGGCAAAGAACAATTAAAAGATTTGCTAAAGAAAATTTCTGAATTAAAGAAGTGACTTTATGCCAGAAGAATCCTATCCAGCAGAAGTATTGCAATTGCTAGGTAGAAGCGGAGTTAGAGGAGTCATGCAAGTAAGATGTAGAGTTTTAGAAGGTGCAGATAAGGGAAAGATTTTAACAAGAAATGTTCTTGGGCCAATAAGGGTTGGAGATATTTTGATGTTGAGAGAAACAGAGATGGAAACAGCGACTAGATTTGTAGAAAGAAGGTAATAAAAATGAAATGTTCATTCTGCGGAAGTATACTTAAACCAGGAGTTGGCAAGATGTTTGTGAAGAATGATGGAACGATTTATTTCTTATGTTCTTCAAAATGTGAGAAAAATTTCAATCTTGGAAGAGAACCACAAAAAAGAAAATGGTCTAGATCCAAAAAATAAGCAATATGATGGGCCAATAGGCCAACGGTAGACCGCCTCCATGGCATTGAAAACTAGATTGGAGGAAGCTGTGGGTTCAAATCCCACTTGGTCCATGTCATTCTTAAATCTTTAAAAAGTATTTCTGCAGAATATATAAGATACTATAGAGGGATAAAATGGGAACTACAAAAGTTAAACCTGAAATAAAAGAGGAGAAAACGAAAGAAAAGAAGGTTGAGAAAAAGAAGGTTGAGAAGCCTAAAGAATCCGAAGAATTAAGGGCAATTGTCAGGGTTTCTGGAGCTGATATTGATGGAGAAAAGCCTTTGATAAGAGCATTGACTGGAATAAAGGGAGTTAGTTATGCCATGAGTAAGGCCGTGATTTCTGTATCCGGATTTGATCCTTATTTAAAGCTTGGTAACATGGGTGAAAGTGACATCCAAAAAATTGAACTTATAATTAAAGAGCCTGCAAAATATGGTATTCCAAGTTGGATGCTCAACAGAAGGAAGGATGTTGAAACAGGAAATGATCTGCATTTAACTGGTGCGGATTTGGATATAACTAAGAAATTTGATATACGAAAGATGGTTGATTTGAAGACTTACAAAGGAGTAAGGCATATGTTGGGTTTGCCTGTAAGAGGACAAAGAACAAGAAGTAAATTTAGAAAAGGAAGAGTTGTTGGGGTAGTTAGAAAATCAGTAAGAATGCAGATGGCGAAAGAAGGAGAGAAGAAAGAGGGAAAAAAGTGATTGAATGAAACAATCTAAAAGAAAATATGAAAGACCGAAAAGGCCATGGGATAAGCAAAGAATTGAGAAAGAAAGAGAAATTATGAAAACTTTCGGACTTAAGAGAAAAAATGAAATATGGAAATCGGAAGCATTATTAAGAAAATATAGGCGACTTGCAAGACAGTTGGCTGCAAAGAAGGACAAGGAAAAAGAAAAAATTCTGTTGGGAAAATTGAACAAACTTGGTTTGCTACCTGAGAATGCTGCTCTTGATGATGTTTTGAGTTTGACTTTACAAAATATTTTGGAGAGGAGATTACAAACAATTTTACAAAAGAAAGGTCTGGTGAATTCACCAAAACAAGCTAGGCAGTTCATAGTTCATGGTCATGTAAAAATAGGAAAAAGAAAAATTGCCTATCCAAGTTATTTCGTGACAAAAGATGATGAAGGAATGATAGAAGTAACTGTCACTCCACAAAAAAAGGTGAGTACAAGTGAAGGATGAAAAAGAAAAATGGGGTATTGCTCACATTTATAGCACTACTAACAACACAATCGTTCATATTACTGATGTGACTGGTGCTGAGACCATAGCAAGATTTTCTAGTGGAATGATAACAGACAAGGGTAGAGAAGGAGGCATGCCTTTCCCAGCAATGCAAGCAGCAAAAAAAGCTGCTGAAAATGCGAGAGCAAAAGGTATAACTGGAGTTCACATAATGGTTAGAGCTGCAGGCGGAACAAAATCAAAATCCCCTGGAGCAGGGGCTCAGCCTGCAATAAGAGCTTTAGCACGGGTTGGTTTAAGGATTGGAATGATTGAAGATGTGACACCAATCTTACATGGAAGAATGAGGGCAAAAGGAGGAAGACGTGGAAGAAGGGTTTAATCTTATATATTTCTCTCCACAAAATTATCAGATACGAGGGATAAAATGAAAGTTCAAGTTCTAAGCAAAACAGATTCAGAAATTCAATTTCAATTGTCAGAAGTAACTCCAGCTTTTGCAAATGCATTGAGAAGAGTGATGATGAATGAAGTTCCAGTAATGGCCATCGAGTTTGTAGATTTTAAGAAGAACGGTTCTGTTCTCCCTGATGAATTGATTGCAAATAGACTAGGACAAATACCTTTGACATTTGATCAAAAAGTATACAATTTGCCTGAAGAATGCAAGTGTGAAGGAAAAGGATGCAGCAGATGCCAAGTTGAACTTGTTTTGAAGAAGAAAGGGCCTAACATGGTTTATTCTGGGGATTTGAAAAGTAAAGACAAAGATGTGAAACCTGTTTTTGATAAAATACCAGTTGTTGAATTGTTCGAAGGAGAAGAAATTCAATTCGAAGCAATAGCTCAATTGGGGAAAGGCAAAAATCATGTGAAATGGCAAGCTGCTGTTGTCGGCTACAATTATAGCAACAATAATTTCACGTTTAAAGTTGAATCTGTTTCTGGTCTTGCACCTGAAGATATCGTAACAACCGCTGCTGAAGTTTTGCAACAAAAAGTAGAGCTTTTTGAGAAAGAGATAAAGAAGTTAAAGTGAAATCGGTCTAATCCTAATCTTTTTATATACAAATATATTTGATAATTGCATGCAGGGATCGCCTAGTCTGGCAATGGCGCGAGGCTTAAGGTCATTTTTGATCATTAAGCTCTGATAAATGATGAGTCACCTCGTGGGTTAGTCCCTCCGTGGGTTCGAATCCCACTCCCTGCATTTCTTTAAGTTGCTCAACATATTTTATTAGGGGAATGACATGGCAATAGGTGGAATTTGCATGGCATGCAAAAAATATTCTCCAGGTTTGTTCAGATGTGCTGCATGTGCATCGCAAGTTTGCCCTAACTGTGTGATGCCTGGAACAAGATTTTGTGTCATATGCAAAGGACAGAAACAAGTGAGAAGATGAATTCCGGAGAATTTGTTTTAATTGATTATGTTGGAAGAATCAAAAATAGTGGAGAAATATTTGATCTAACAAGAGAGGACGAAGCTAAGAAAGCGGGGATATACAAAAAAGATTTCAAATATGGTCCTGTACCTGTCGTTATTGATGGAAATTTTGTTCTGCCTGGATTGAATAATGCGTTAAAAGAAATGAAAGTTGGAGAAAAAAGAAAGGTTGTCATACAGCCTGAAAAAGGATTCGGAAAAAGAAGTGACGAGTTGATAAAACTTATTCCAGAACCAAAATTCAAAGAAAACAATATTGATGCGACTCCTGGATCATTTGTCACAATTAACACATTTCGAGGCAGAATAGTGAGTATTGATGGTGGAAGAGTGAAAGTTGATTTTAATCATCCTCTTGCTGGCAAGGAATTAGAGTATGAAGTAGAAGTTATCAGCTTGATAAATGATGTTGCTGAAAAGGCAAGAGCAATAGTTTATTATTTTACTGGATTAGAGAAGGAGAAAATCGAAGTTTCAATAAAAGAAAAGGGAGTTGAAATAACAACTAAAAAGGAGCTTGACCCAAAAATCGAAACCAAGGAGATAATAACGAAAAACATAATGAAATGGATTAATGAGCTGGAGGAAGTCAGGTTTGTAGATGTTTTCGAGAAAGAGTAGTTCAAAGATATATTTTTAATTTGATGAATTAATTAAAGAGGAGTTCTAATGGGATTAAAACAACTGAGTGAAAGACCCGGGATTGAAAGAGCTGCACAAGTAGATCAGGAACTTAGGGAAATTCTAGAAAGTAGAAAGACGCAGATCAAAGTTGTTGGTTGTGGCGGTGCAGGAAATAATACGATGACAAGACTCATGCAAGTGGGGATTGTTGGGGCTGAAACTGTTGCTCTGAACACTGATGCGCAAGATTTGCTTTATACTGATTCTGATAAAAAAGTTTTGATTGGAAGAGAATTGACATCTGGATTAGGAGCTGGAGCTAATCCAAAAATTGGGATGGAAGCAGCAAAAGAAAGTAAGGATGAAATCAAAAAGGCTCTTCAAGGAGCGGATATGGTTTTCATAACAGCCGGTCTGGGCGGAGGAACGGGAACAGGATCTTCGCCTGTTGTTGCTGAAGTTGCAAAAAAACTTGGGGCACTAACAGTTGCAATAGTCACTTTGCCGTTTTCAATGGAAGGAAAGCAAAGAATGGCAAATGCAAGAGAGGGCTTAGAAAATCTGGAGGGGTTGGTCGACACTTTAATTGTTATTCCAAATGACAAGTTGTTAGAAATTGTGCCTGATGTTTCTCTAGCAACAGCATTCAAAGTTTGTGATGAAATTCTTGTCAATGCTGTCAAAGGAATAGCTGAGCTAGTGACAAAGCCTGGACTAGTCAATCTTGATTTTGCTGATGTAAGAGCTGTGATGAATGAAGGTGGCCTTGCTATGATTGGTATGGGTGAAAGTAATACAGAAAATAGAGCAGTTGAAGCTGTGGAAAAAGCTCTGAGCAATCCTTTGATTGATGTTGATGTAAACGGAGCCAAAGGAGCATTGGTCAATGTTATGGGCGGTCCAGATTTGACGATTAAAGAAGCTCAACAGATTGTTGAGGCTGTTTCTCATAAATTGGCTCCTGATGCCAAGATAATCTGGGGAACGCAAATATCGAAGGAGCTTGGCGACACTATAAGAGCATTGTTGATAATAACAGGTGTTCAATCACCACAAATATTCGGTCCTGGTAAGCCTTGGAGTAGAGAAGAGAGAAGAGATATTGAACAAGTGCTTGGTGTCGAGTTCATAAGCTAATCCTTTAAATATATTGCGAGATTAATAGAATTGATAATTATGGAATTCAAAATCAGAGAGAGACTGCAAAACTATAAACGAGTATTGATGCTCACTAAAAAACCGACTAGACTAGAACTAATTGATACAGCAAAAATATGTACGGTTGGGATAGTTCTAGTTGGTGCTATCAGTTTCGTCCTTTATTTGGCTGCAATTTTGTTAGCTCTGTAGGTGGAAGAATGATTTACACAATAAAAACTGTTGTTGGGAGAGAAAACATAGTATTGGATTCGATCGCATCCAAGGCAAAGACAAACAATCTCCAAATCCAAGCAATGGTTCATCCTGAAGAAATCAAAGGATACATTTTTATTGAGGGAGATATAAAGGATATTGAAAAAGTTGTTCAGATGATTCCTCACTTAAGAGGTCTCATCAAAAAACCAATAGAAATAAAAGAAATACATAGATTCTTGCAACCAAAGACGGTTGAAATAGAATTAGTTATTGGGGATTTGGTAGAAGTTATAGGTGGACCATTCAAAGGTGAAAAGGGGAAAGTTACAAGATATGACAAAACAAAAAGAGAGGTTACGATTGAATTGGTCGAAGTTACAGTCCCAATTCCAATAACAGTATCTGCTGAATTCATCAAACTTTTGCAAAAGGCAGGGGCTTGAATGGAAGACAAAGAAATTATTGCTGCGTTGATTGATGGTGGTAAAGCCACACCAGGACCAACTTTAGCTCCTAGATTAACCATGATGAAGGTGAACATTCAAGATGTTTTCAAGAAAATAAACGAAAAAACAAAGGAATACGAAGGAATGAAAGTTCCTATCAAAATAATCATTGACAAAAAAACAAAAGCAGTTGAAATTCGCGTTGGAACTCCCCCAGCAAGTAGTTTGATAAAAAAAGAATTGAAAATCGAGTTGGCAAAAATTACTGAGGAGGAGAAGACCGCAGGAAAAACATCTGTTGGAGACCTTAAAATGGACCAAATAGTCAAGATAGCAAAAATGAAGCAGGAAAATTTACTTGCACGAGATTTGAAATCAGCAGTGAAGCAAGTGGTTGGAACTTGTGCATCAATGCCTGTTACTGTTGAAGGAAAGAAGCCAAAAGAAGCAATGAAAGAAATTGATGAAGGCAAATATGATAACCTTTTTAAATCTTAAATGGTAATAAAAATTACCCGTTGGACTGCTTCGGCAGGAGGGAACTAAATTGAAAGAACAAATTTTAGAAACTATAAAAGAATTGCGAGAAAAGGAAAAGAAAAGGAATTTTTCTCAAACTTTTGACATCGTTATCAATTTGAAAGAAATTGATCTCAAAAGGCCTGAAAACAAATTCACAGAAGATGTTGTTCTTCCTCATGGGTTTGGAAAAGAGGCAAAGATTGCAGTTTTTAGTGATTTGATAAAAGAAATACCTGGTGCTGATGTTTACAATTCTGCTTATCTTGACATGCTGACAAGAAATAAAAGAGCTGCAAAAAGAATTGCAAAACAGACCGATTTCTTTATTTCAGAGCCGAAATTGATGCCAATGATTGGAAAAATTTTAGGTCAATACATAGGACCAAAAGGCAAATTGCCAAAGCTAATTAGTGGTGATGTCAATATGATGGTGAAGAATTACAAGAAATCTGTCAGAATTAAATTAAAGGATTCGCCAGTTCTCCAGTGCCTAGTTGGAAAGGAAAGTATGAAAGATGAGCAAATAGTTGAGAACATTGAAGCACTTCTGAAATTTTTGGAGACAAAACTACCAAAGGGAAAACACAACATAAGTAAAATTTTATTGAAACTGACTATGAGTAAACCAATTGCAATAAAGGTGGAAGAAAGTGGTAAAGGAAAGTAAACTTAAAGAAGTAGAAGGATTGAGAAAACTTTTTGAAACTTATTCAGTCATAGGTTTTATTGACCTGCATAAGATGCCTAGTAAACAATTGCAAGAGATAAGGAAGAAATTGAGGGGAGATGCTACAATAAAAATCACCAAAAAATCTGTTACATTGCACGCATTAGATGTATTGAAAAATAAGAATGTTGAAAAATTGAGAGAAAATTTACCACAAGAGCCAGGAATCGTGTTTTCAAATGAAGAAGCATTCAGGCTATATTCAAAAATTGACAAATTAAAGTCACCGGCTGCGGCTAAAGAGGGAGATGTTGCGCCTGAAGATATTTGGGTTAAAGCTGGATCAACAAATCTTTTACCAGGACCAGTTATAAGCGAATTTGCAAAAGTTAACATACCTGCTGGAGTGGAGGAAGGTAAGATTGCGATAAAGAAAGATGTTGTGGCTGCTAAGAAAGGAACAGTCATATCGAGATTATTGGCTGGAATTCTCAAGAAATTAAGCCTAGAACCAATGCTAGTTGGATTAAATGTTGTTGCCATTTATCAGGATGGGATTGTTTACAAGAAAGAGTCGTTAAGTCTTGTTGGAGAAGGTTACTTGAACAAATTGAGAGAAGCATTCTCGCAAGCTTTAAGTCTTTCAGTTGCGATTAGCTATCCAACAAAAGAGAACATTAATTATCTTTTGTCGAAAGCTCATTTGCAAGCTGAAGCTTTGAAAGCAAAAATTGGAGGCACAAGCTAATTAATGGAGGTTAAAAAAATGGAGTATGTTTACAGTGCATTGTTATTGCACTCAGCCAAACAACTAGTGAATGAGGAAAATCTGAAAAAAGTGTTGCATTCAGTTGGAATAACACCTGATGAAACTAAAGTGAAGGCTTTAGTTGCAAGTCTTGAAGGTGTGAATATTGACGAAGCAATAAAGCAAGCAGTAGTTGCTGCTGCAGCACCAGCTAAGGAAGAGAAGAAAGAAGAGGAGAAAAAGGAAGATGAAGGTAAAAAGCTGGACGAAGCACAGGCTGGATTGAGCGCACTGTTTGGCTAAGATGATACAATGAAAGATGCGTACATTGCAGGGACATTGCTGCATGCAAAGAAAGATCAGTGGAAGATTTATGAAAAGATTGCTGACAAGTTAGAAAAAATTGGGATGACATCGCACATACCACACATACACACAGCAAAAGGGAAAGACATTCATGCTCCTGTGGGTTCGCCAAACGAACCAAATCCTGTTGATGCATATCGGACGAATTTGGAAGTTATAAAAAATGCAAGGCTGATTGTTGCAGAAGTAAGTAACCCTAGTCTAGGAACTGGAATTGAAATTGGTATTGCAATGCAATTGAAAAAACCAATAATTTGTTTAGCAAAAAATGATGCGCTTGTGACAAGGATGATAAGAGGAGCTGGTGAATTAGGTTTGCTTAGCCTTATTAGATATGGGGAGGAAGAAGAAGGTTTAAATAAGTTAGTTGAGGAAATAAGGAAGATGGAATTATGAAAGAATTTATTGAACTTGCTCAGAAGATCAAAAATGAGGAATTAAGGAAAAAGGTAATTGATTTTCTAAAAGATCCAAAACTTTCTCATAAAGAATACAGAAAATATCCGATGGAAACCTTGAAAGAAGGAAAGACATTATTTGGAAGCACCAATACAACTGCTGAAAGAGATATCTTAAATCATTCACTTGCATTAGCAGAGTTGTGCTTGAAAACTGCGGATGTGATTGAACAGAAGTATGGAATAAAATTGAACAGAGACAATTTGATTGCTGCTTCGATTCTTCATGACATAATGCATTTGTATGAATATAGGAAGACAAAGGAAGGAATTGAGCATACTGGACTATCGTTAGATCACACAACGTTAGCTGTTGCTGAATTTTACGCACGAGAATTCCCTGAAGATTTGATTCATATTATTGCTGCTCATGCAGGAGAGGCTGGATTGACAACACCAAGAAATTTTGATGCACTTATCTTTCACCATTTAGACAACATGATTGCTATGGCAGAATTTCATTTGCATGCAAAAAAATCTGAAGAGCCTGTTCAATTAGTGATGCTTGATGAAGAGACTATAAAAAAAATGATGAGTGGTGAAGAACCTGGTAAAAAGAAAAATAAATGAACAGATTGCTGAATTTCTTTATTCTGTTTCAAGAAAAGATAATCTTGCTATAATTTACGATGATGACGTTGATGGCCTTGTTTCTGCTGCACTAACAAAGTTTGCATTAGAAAGAATGAATGTTCCTTTTTCTCAAATAGTAATTGTTAAAAAACCGTTTCAAAAATTTTTACTCAAATTCAAAAAAAATAAAAAAATCATTATTCTTGACACACCATCTGCCTATGATGTGAAATATCCAAAAACACATCAAATTTTTATAATAGATCATCATCCACCAAAAAAGTTAACAAAAAATGTTTTAATTCTAAACCCTAGGTTTGAGAAAAAAAGAGTTTATCAACCGGTAGCATATCTCACATACAAACTTTTTTCACAGTTCATCAAACTGAAAGATAAAGAATGGTTGTCCGTTGTTGGAACTATAACAGACTTTGGATTCAAAGATTGTATGGATTTGCTTTGGCCATATATAAAAACTAAAGATTCATCAAAAATGTGGAAAAATAAATACGGTAAAGCTGGCATGATGCTCGATTCTGCAATTGGTATAATTGGTTTTGAGAACACAATGAAAACAATTCTTGAATCTAGATCTGTTGAAGATCTGATCAATAATAAAAAAATTCGAATGGCACATCAAAAATTTGAAAGACAGTTAAAACTTGGAAAAAAAGAATTTTGGAAGAATGCTGAACAACATGGAAAGGTAATTTTTTCCATCCTTCCAGAAAAATATGAAATGCTCTCAAAAGTTTTGGTATTTTTAGTTTCTTCAAAAAATCCTGACAAAATAATTTTTATGATACTGAAAAAGAAGAAAATGTATAGAGTTCATGCACGGTATCAAGATGCAAAAGTTAATCTTGGAATATTACTCAAAAAGTGTTGCGATATTAGAGGTGGAGGGCACGAGCCGGCTGCTGGAGGATCTTTCACTAGTTTCGAAATATTCAAGACAAAAATTCTAAGAGAATTGGACAATTTTACACGCTAAAGAAGGAAATATACGACTCTTTTCACATAAAATAAAGCTTGTTTTAGGTGCTAGGAAAATTTCATCGGAAACAGCGGAAATGACGTCTGCTAAACCACCTATACTTTCAGGACCAATTCTTTGTTAGGTGAAATGAATGAGATGTATTGCTTGTAGTTCGCCAAGAACATTAAGATTTATTGATGGTTTTGGAAGTAGAAGAATTTTTTGCAAAGGATGTGGTAGAAGTTTTCTTGAAGCTAATTTTATGAAATTATTTGAACAGAAAAATTTATCAGAATTCAAGTATCAGCAATTGAGAGAAGAACTCCCAATGTCCAGGTGAAAAAGATGATAGAACATGGAACAATTGTGTTAAGTTTAGTGGAGGATAGGAAACAATTAAAGTATAGGGTTAATCTAATCCGTGGGAATAAAATTTTCGGTTTCTTAAAACCTGTTTGATTCTTTTCCTTTCTTTTCTTCCTCCTATCCTCTTTTCATTTTCAACACAACAAAAAGATGCCCTTTTTCATAAGGATCTAATTCAAGTTGCTCGATAATTTTAAATTTTTCTTTTAATTTTTGCAAACACTGTTTGTAAATTTGTTGTGGTGGTTTCGTTACATCTATACTTTGAGATTTGATTGCAATCATTGCACATCCGTCATCTTTCAAAAATTTTTCAGAGTTCCTTATCAAAATTTCAACCTGATCAGGATCTGCAACATCTTCGTAAACTAAATCAACCTTTTCCAAAATAATGTTTGCATATTCCTCTGGTTTTCTAGCATCAGCCAGAATTGTGATTATGTTGCCTCTTTTCTCTGCATGAGTGATTAATTCTCTCAAAACTCTTTCTGCAATTTCCACTCCATAAATTATACCATCTTTGCCAACAATGTCAGAAAAGTGTGAAGCTGTGGTTCCAGATGCAACTCCCAAATACAAAATTTTCATACCTTTTTTTATCGGAAATTCTTCAAGCCCTTTCTTTATTGCTGCCGCAGGTTTACTTCTAAAATAATCCCAAACTCTATATTCAACTTTAGTATTTTTTATTAATTCTTCGCCGTAAACTTTTTCTCCAGGAACTAGATTAATCGTTGCGAATTTACTATCAATAGAGAAAATTCCATCAAATTTTCTTAACAGTTTGACTTTCATATTACTTCTTAGTGTTTAGTATTTCTTTAATTCTTTCATTCAGGTCTTTCTTCAACTGTTCCGATTTGTTTTCTTTGGAATAGTAGTCCATCTTAGCGGCAATGCTTAACTTTGAAGCGAGAACTCTTGCAACTCTTCCTTTCAGCTCTTCAGATGCATTTTGAACTAGAGGGTGATTGAATAGTAGACCGAAACGTGGGGATTTGCCTTTTCCGTGCAAATATCTGAACAAAGATTTTTCAGCTCCAAGAAGTTGCAATGTGCTAGATGCCATCCTTGCAAGTTTATACAATCCTCCACCTTTTGCAATTAATTTAGCTGCAAGCATAGGTCCTGCTAATTCTCTCATGTTAGGTGCTACTTCTTTCAATGTTGTATCAATATATTTCGCAAGATCTTCACGCAGAACATAAAGATCTGAAATTTGTTTCGCCATTTCTTGAATTATTTTGACATCTTCTTCTGTCAAGTCAATGCCCATACTCTTATCTTTTAATTGTTTCAGATCAGCATCTTCAATATTTTGCTTATCACCATATTTTGCAACAATTTTTGCAAAAATTTCGTGATTACTAATTATACGATCCATTTCAGGAAAATGAAAACCATACCATTCTCTCAAACGTTCAATCAAAATATTCACAGCCTTGTCAATTTCTTCAGTTGCCCTGATTGCTTGAATGATTAGGCTATCCCTCTCAACAGCCCTCTTGATTTTCACCTTTGTAAGCTCGATATTTACTTTAGATAAAAACTGATTGAATTCTGTTTGATCTTTAACAAATTTGTGCTCAATTGCAAGCTTTCTCAAATTGTTCTTTACAAATTCTTCTGCCTCATTACCTGGTTGGGCGTGATGAACATCTTCTTTTCTGACAGAATAGACAAATTCTTTGTATCCTTTTTTCCAAAGATTTTGCATTAGCTGCTTCTCTTCTTGAATAACCTCAATCTCTGCAAGCTTGAACTTCTCAGCGGCTTTGGCAGGATCTTTAGGGAAAGAGATAAATGAGATTACTTTGTTCGACTCGCTCAGACCAAAAGAACCTATAAAAGTTGTTATAATGAAAGCTCGCATAGTGTTTATTTTATCGCGTTAAAGTTAATAAAATATGAAGTTTGTAACAAAATCCATCCTCAAGGAAATCTACAAGAAAAGAGACGCTTGGTGCCATAAAGGGAATTTTGGCAAACTCCTAGCTATTTCCGGAAGTAAAATTTATACAGGATCTCCAGTTTTTGTTGGGTTATCTGCTTACAAAGCCGGCTGTGATATGGTCTATTTAACGGGACCAGAAAGGGCAATGAACGTGGCAGCTTCTTATTCACCGCTGTTGATGACAAGACCTCTTGATGGAATGTATTTTGGAAGAGATCATATTTCAAAAATAATCAACATTATCAATGAAATTAAACCAACAGCAATAGTGATAGGTCCTGGATTGTCGAAACTTCCAGAAATAAAGAGTGCAATTATTGAGTTGGTTGAAAAAATAAATTTGCCGATGGTGATTGATGCAGACGCAATCAGAGCATTAAGTGATGTAAAGGAGAAGCTAGTGAATAAAAAAGTTGTGATAACCCCGCATACAGATGAGTTTAAGGAATTTACAGGATTAAATATTTCAAGAGATTTGAAGGAGCGTATTAAAAAAGTTAGAGAAGAAGCAGGAAAAATTAAAAATGTGATTTTATTGAAAGGACATGTTGATGTTATTGCTTCTGAAAAAGAAGTTGCATTGAACAAGACAGGTTCACCTTATATGACAAAAGGTGGTTTGGGAGATACTCTCACAGGAATTTGTGGTGCACTACTAGCGAGAGGAATTGAGCCGTTCAAGGCAGCGTGTGCGGCTGCTTATATTAACGGATTGGCTGGACAAATTGCAGCAAAAGAATATAAAGAAGGGCTAACACCTTTAGAACTTATAGAAAATATTTCAAAAGTGATTAGTGTTTGAAATGATCATAGAGAATCTGGTCCCAATTGGAATTTTAGTAATCGTTATTGGTTTTATTTTGGTTGTAATTGGTGCACTGTCACAAACAGGAAAAGGAAAAAGTGAGTTTGCCTTCGTTGGTTTTATCGGACCTATACCTATTGGTTTCGGTTCAAACAAAAATATTCTCATTCTGACCACTGTAGTAGCATTAATCTTGTTTCTTATTATAATCTTCTTAATGGGGGGAAGCAAATGAAAATTGGGGAATTGGTTCTGCTAATTTCATCAAAACATTCGTATCTTTTTGAAATTGGTAAAGGTGAGATGCACACAGAAGATGGTGTTTTCTACTCAAAAGATTTATTAAAGAAAAAATTTGGAGACATGATAAAAACGAATATCGACAAAGAATTTTCAATTGCAAAACCAAACATTGTTGACATTTTGGGAAAAAGTAAAAGGTTGCCGCAAATAATCATGCCGAAGGATACTGCTTTGATTCTTGCATACACAGGAGTTCAGTCCGGCAGTCTTGTGGTAGATGCAGGAACTGGATCTGGATTTTTAGCAATTTTCATCGGAAATTATATAAAACCTGGGAAAGTTGTAACATATGAAAAAGATAAAAGTTTTGCCAAAATCGCTAAAGAGAACATAAGAAATTCTGGGCTTTCAAAATTCATTCAACTGAAACAAAAAGATATATCAAAAGGAATAACCGAGAAAGATGTTGATTTGATTACGCTTGATATGAAAGGATCAGAAAAGATTGTGAAGCATGCGTATAAAGTATTAAAACCTGGTGGGTGGTTGGTAGTCTATTCTCCTTATATAGAGCAGGTGAAAGAAGTTGTCAAGGAAATAGAAAAGAAAAACTTTTCTGAACTAAAAACTGTTGAAAATATTGTTAGAGAGTGGCAAGTTAGAGAGCATACACTTCCAATGAGGAGTGGAATAACACATACAGGATTTTTGACATTCGCAAGGAAGGTGAAATGAATGGTGGGGGTATATTGGATTTGGACTCCTTGGTGGTATTTTCAACTAGCACTAGGTCTTTTTGTTTGGTTGTCTTTGTTTCTGTATAGAAAAAGTTGGAAGAGGAAAAATGAGATTAAAGGTCAAATAATCTTTGGTTTTGTTTCACTTGGGATAAATCTTCTAAGTGATACTGTAGGTGTTTTGAGTAATTCGTGGCATTACACTGATGGAGATTGGCCAGCAATAATATGGCCCATGATGTTTGTTGTAGGAGTAGCCGCATTTCAGCTTTTCAAATTCATCGACGAAAGGTGGGTCAAATGAAGAAAGAGACACCCAAACCATCATCTACTCCACAAAAACCAACACCAATAATAAGTCCACATATGATAAAAGAGACTTTTCGAGTTTTGGAAAGTAAAGGAATGATTTATTATTCAGAAGGTGGGATTTACGTTCCAACAGAAAAGGGCTGGAAATTTCTAATGGAATTAAAATCAGTTCGTGAAGAAGTAAATGCTTTCGGTCATCCGAATGTTTCTGCAACACACACTACAACATTCATGATAACAAAATCTGATGATGTGACTAAAGACGGTGCTTGCATTATTGCAGTCAAGTCAAATAAAGCATGCGCAGACTTTAGTAAGGAATTCAAGTATGGATTGAAGCAAGCGAGAAAAGTTGAAATAACTATAGAAGCTGGTGATACCAAAGATGTCCTCACAGCATATGGTTCGCCTGCATTGAAATTAACAGATAAGGAAGAGATTGCCATTAGGAAGACTGATCATATAGATAAAAGAACTGCTGCTATTCTTGCTGATAAATCTGCGAACGAATTGAAACAAGAATTGATAGAAAAGTTAAGAAACCCAGAAACACAGGTAAAAATAGTTTTTGAAATAAAGTAATTTCCTATATATAGCTTATTTTACAGGGGGATCGTCGTCTAGTTTGGTCTAGGAAGTTTTATTTAATCACAAACATAATGTAAGTTATGAAAATTAAACAGAATGACAGAATCGTAATGGATAAAAAATTACAGCAAAAACTTGTATTAGATACTAAAGAGAAACTGGACATTACATGGACCGATCTTTCCAAAAGACTAAAAGTTAGCAGAAGTATACTTCGTGAAGGATACGCAAATGGAAAAATTACATTGTCATACAGAATTTTCAAAAAATTATGCACTTTATCAGAATTAAAAGAATCGAAAATTACTAAGGAAATCAGGGAAATTAAAAAGAAGAATTGGGGTCAAATATTGGGTGGGAAAATAGGTGGGAGGGCAAGCAAAATAGTTATAAAAAAGAAAATAAATTATCCAATAGTTTCTGAAAAGTTAGCGGAGTTTATAGGAATAGTCTTGGGTGATGGCTCTTTAGATTTCAGAAATAACACATTACAAATTTCACTTAACAGAAGTGTTGATTCAGCTTATGTTGGATATGTAAAAAGCTTGATTTTCGACCTCTTTGGTATTGAACCTAGGATTTATAACAATAAAAATGATAATGTCTCGATTTTGAGAGCAAACTCGAAACTGTTAATGGATTACATGAGAATATTTAATTTGAATAAAAGGAAAATACCAAAAATTTTTTCAAAAGATAAGAATTTACTTTTTGCTGTGTTGAGAGGGTTATTTGATACTGATGGTTCAATTTTCATGTCATCGAAGTGGTGTGTTTTAGATTTTACGAATAATTCTCGTCTTCTCAAAGAATTTCAACGATGTATGAAATCTTTTGGAATTCCATGTTTCATCAGTAGCAATCATGTAAACATAACATCATTATGGAAAATAAAGAGATTCATGAATCTAATAGGAAGTTCAAATATGAAAAATATAATTAAATTTGAAGAATATTACAATAATAAAGTATCGCTAAAAAATAGAGACGTTGTTAAACTTTTTTCTAAATATCAGAATTTTCAACTTCCCTACAAATTTGGGATCGTAGCTGAACTTGGTTAAAGCACCCGACTCGGGCTCGGGAGATTCTGGGTTCAAATCCCAGCGATCCCACTAGAATTTTTTCAATGAAGTCTGTTTTTCTTGCAACAGTTTCTTAGGTTTCTCTTCGAGTTGTTCTTTTACAGAATTTGCATTTTTAACTCCAACAATCTGAGCCAATTTTTCTATGGGGGCTTTTTTTAAATCTGAGATTGATTTCAAGCCAGCATTGAATAGTTTTCTTGCTCGGACTCTGCCTATGCTCTTTAATCTAACAAGAGGGACTAGTTCTTCTTTTATGCCATACATCATTCTCACTCTGGTCTTTCTGATTTCTCTCAAAATATTTTGCTTTTTGAGGAGAGTCGCCAATTCTTGCAAAGAATAAATCAACCAATCAGCGTTCTCCAATCTATTCCTCAGTTCACCTGGAGCAACATGATATTTAACCAATATCTTATCTTCTGTTGCTTCATTTATCCAATCTTCAAACATCAAAGCAGTCTTTACGCTTTTTAAAAAATCATCAAACTCCAAGTCCCATTCCTCTGGAACTTCATGCAAGAATGAACTTTCTTTCTTAGAGATAAGTTCACCGATTTCCGAAAACTCAGCACTTCTAACTGAAAGCAGAGGTCGCATTTCCGATGTGTTTGAAATGCACTGCAAGAAGCTGAATGGTTCTAATTTTCTTTTTTCAGTATTTTTCAAGCACTCAACAAAATAATGAGCAGTTAGAGGATCAATATAAAGTTCAGACACTCTTTTGCCAAGCCTAGTTGCTATTAATCGATCTGACTTGATTGTGATAAGCTCCCATTCGGCGAGATTTTCAAGGATGGAAAAGATTTTTTCTTCAACAAGCGAAAGATCGCCATATTGAAATGCATAGAAAGTTTTGGAAAAAAATTCAAATAATGTTTTCTCTGATTTGCAGAATTCACTCGCAATTAAAGATAATGTGTGCATTCTAAGAACAGGTTCTATCGCCAGTTTGGATTGAATTCTCTCAGGCTCACCCATGATGAAATGGTCAACCAAATCTTGTGCATCCTCTTCTGATTTAGCGACTAGAATAGATTCACCAAATTGATCATATTGGGGTCTTCCAGCTCTGCCAACAAATTGTTTGTATTCTAGAACTGGGATGTATACTGCACCAATTCCAGGATAAAATCTTTTTGCATCTCTTATCACAACTCTGAACGCAGGGAGGTTAACTCCTAGAGCAAGAGTTGGTGTAGCAACTATTGATTTTATCAAACCCTTTTTAAAATTTTGTTCAATACTTCTTCTTTGCATACCTAAAAGTCCAGCATGATGAAATGCAACACCGTTTTTGATGCATTCAGCAAGTTTTTTACATTGTTTTGTAGGAACCTCTAGAACATTCAAGGCATCTTGAGCAATATTTTCAAGATGGAATTTTTCATTCCTGTCAAGATTATACCTTGAAACCTTACATAAATCTTCAGCAAGTTTTTCCGCATTTCTTCTTGTTGAGACAAAAAATAAGACTTGTTTTTTCATATGTAATGTGTGCTCAAGGATTGCTGCGTCAGTCTCCAAACTGCTAAGATTATATCCTTGCCTGTTATAGAACATAATTTTTGAATTAAATGCTACACCTTCATGTAACTCCACTGGCCTGAAATCGCTCAAAACAAGGCTGGCCTTGAACCACTTTGCAATTTCATCTGCATTTTTTATTGTGGCCGATAAAGCGAAAATCTGAGCTCTGGGAACAATTTCTCGCAATCTTGTTAATAAAATTTCTAAAGTCGGACCTCTTGATGGATCATTCAAAAGATGGACTTCATCCACAATTATCAGTCCAATGTCTTTTATCCATGGAGAACCATGGCGAATTAATGAATCAAGTTTCTCTGTAGTGCAAATAATCAAATCATAATTAGCTAGCCATGAATCTGTTGAATCTAAATCGCCAACAGATATCGTAACTTTGTGCTCCTCAAAAAGTTTCTTATAGTAATCATATTTTTCATTGGCCAAAGCAACAAGCGGAACAATGTATACAACTTTTGATTTCGATTTTTGGAATTTGTCAATGATTGCAAGAGATGCAATTAAAGTTTTCCCGCCAGCAGTTGGCATTGAAATAACTAAATTTTTTTCCCTGAACAGTCCTTTCATCACAATGTCTGCTTGAGGAGGATATAGTTGAGTAATTTTTTCTTCTTTGAATTTTTCAACAAACTTTTCAGGAATCCCATGTTTTGTTAGCTCTTCCAATCTCATTAGCTACCATACTTCTTTTTGATTTCTTCCATTCTTTGGTCTATTCCTTTTTCTGCCTCAATTCTTGTAAGAGAATAGTCGTTCATGTCGACGAATTTCAGATATTCTGCTAAAGCAGGATGAACTTCTTTTACCTTCAAGAAAATCGATTGAGCAATTTTTCTATAAGCAGGGTGACCTTGTTGGACTGAACGAAGTTCTACCAGATGAGCTACTTCTCTTAGGTTCATCAGCATGTACCATCTTGTTTTGAATCCCATTGCAACAACATACTGGGCTTGCTTTGGAAATTCTTTATAGATTAATTCAAAAACTTCTATGACCTTTTTCATGCAGTCAATATAATCCTTTTCAAAACCTGCCTCAACTAATTCCTTCGGTGTTTCAAAGCCATGTCTTACTGTGAAATCCTGCCTTTCTTGGGTTAGAACCCTGTGCCTATGTAAATCACGATATATACCAAAATTACCGAGCACATCAAACTTGTAATAAGCGTTCTCAAATGCCCTCCCTGGTTTGTGTCTTCTGTTAGCTCTTCTGTACAAGTATTCGTGGATAATTTTCTTTCTCTGATCTGATGTCATCTTTCTAACAAGGTCTTGCAATTGCTTCATAGAATGATGAGTGAACGGATACATCATAGATGCAACAATTTTAATTTCAGCATCAGGATCAAATTCGACTAAAGTTACTGGTTCAAGATTTTCTATTGGAATTTTTTGTGTGAATTCTGAAGATATTTTATCCATAGCACTTCTTGTCTCAGACAAATATTTTTGTTGCACTTTACCAAACATTTCGTCGTTTGCTCTTTTAACAAAAGATGGAATAACTTTTTGTAATTCTTCATGCATCGATGCACCAAGTATCTGCAATTCTTTCAAGGGACTGGAAAACATTTTCAACAAAAGATATTCGAATGCTCTTCCGTTTCCAAATAAACCGACGTTTGTTAATGTAGACGCAGGTAAGAAAGCTCTTAATACGTCACATGCCTGGGCTCTTACAGCTGCATTATAAGCCCTATCAGAAACTCCTTCTTCCTGAGAAAATCTCTCCGTGACAAATTTCATCATAGGATTTATCAATTTGGAGTAAGTATCAAAAAGTAAATCATTCACTTCAACATAATCATCAGCAAATTTTGATTGCATTATATTAGAATCTCTGAAATATTTGTATTTGCCATCAGTCTTTTCATCAAACCAAACGTACCTTGTTGATTTTTCAAGAGGTGAAATCCCAATTCTTGCATCTTCCAATGTTTTTGTTGCAATTTGAGAAACATTTTCACACGCAATATTAGCACCACCCAGCTCAGCAACAGAATCATCTCCAAAACCGACCAAAACCCTATCATAAAATTCCTCAGCTTTTTTTATTGCAACTAATTGTGGCACGTTTTGTGCAGATTGAAATCCAACTATTTCTTTGAACCCCATTTCCGATTTGCTGATGAATTCATCCAAAAGAACCCTTCTCAAACTTTTCGTAGATCTGCTATATCTGGAGAATAAAGCACCCTTTACAACTTCTGGCAAATTTATCAGACAAAAGACTGGTTTGTCTAAATTTGTAAAGAATGGTTTGATTATTTCCTGTTCTTCAGTTGTAAATTCATCCATGTCATCACTCAGTTAAAATGTTCGGATAAAAATAAAAAGTGAAATATTGAAAATCGTGCTAACAATTAAAAATGTAAAATATCTTCCACCAAAACCTCCTGAAAAGTATGTGGTGATTGAAGAGATTAATAAATAAAGGGCAAGAGAAATCCAAAATCCCGAGAAACCAAACAAAATTCCCAATCCAACAGCAACAAGTTGTGCTGGGAATGACATCAAAATAAAGTTCGCGATTCTAACATTGAATATAGTATGAATGATTAGCAATGTTCCTGCTAATATGACTGCATTGTAAACTCCAAAATTAATTGCAGCAATCCATGGAGCATAGAATAAAAAATCAAATCCTGGGATGTGTAAAATTTTGGCAGTAACTAAATCAAGAATAACATTTGCTAAAAGAACAACTGCTGTAAACATTACAAAATCTAGTGGCATATTAACCATACAACGGGAATTTTTTACACAATTCAATAACTTCTTGTCGTATTTTCTTTATAACTTCGTTCTTTTGAATTTCTTCTCTAAATTTTTTAATTGCTTCTGTTCTTGCATCTTTGCCCTCTGGTAATTCATAATCTTTGACTTCATGGATTATTTTTGCAATCCAAGTTCCAATGATCTTCATCTCACTCTCTTTCATCCCTCTCGAGGTAAGCGGGGGTGTACCAAGTCGAATTCCACTCGGATAAAATGGAGAAGACGGCTCACCTGGAATTGTGTTTTTGTTTACAGTTATTCCAGCAAGGTCTAAAGCTTCTTGAACAAAAATGCCTTTTCCTTTTCCAAAAGGTGTTAAATCGATCAACGCCATGTGATTATCAGTTCCATTGGTGACTAATTTTATTTCATTTTCCATCAAAGATTGCGCAAGAACTTTTGTGTTTCTAACAATTTGATGGCCATATTCTTTAAACTCTGGCTTTAATGCAAGACCTAACGCGGCTGCAATAGCCGCTGTTGTGTGATCATGCGGCCCGCCCTGTGTTCCAGGAAAGATTGCTCTGTCAATTTTATCAGCCAACTCAGGATCTTTTCTCAATCCCTTTTCTGTAACCATTATCATTGCTCCTCTGGGTCCTCGCAAAGTTTTGTGAGTAGTTGTTGTTATGATGTGGGCATACGGGACTGGAGATTTGTGAGCACCTGCTATTACTAAACCAGAAATATGAGCAATGTCAGCAATCAAATAACTACCAACAGAATCAGCTATTTCACCAAACTCTTCAAAAGGAAATTCTCTCACATAGGCTGTAGCCCCGATCCAAATGATTTTGGGTTTATTTTCCTCAGCTAGTCTTTTGACTTCATCCAAATCAATGTATCCATCTGACTTTACGTGATAAGGAACACTGCGGAAATATTGTCCTGTTACACTTGCTTTCCAGCCATGTGTCAGATGTCCGCCATCTGGTAAGTTCAAACCCATTATTGCATCTCCGGGTTTGCAGAGAGCAACATAGACTGCAAAATTAGCAGGACTTCCAGAATATGGTTGAACATTTACATGAGGAACTCCAAATGCTTTTTTCGCTCTTTCAATTGCAAGTCTCTCAACCATATCGATTACTTCATTTCCTCCGTAGTATCTTTTTCCAGGATAACCTTCAGAATATTTGTTTGTAAGAACTGAACCCATTGCCTCGAGGACTACAGGATGAACGTAGTTTTCAGAAGGAATCATCTCAAGGCCTAATTCTTGTCTTTCCAACTCTTTCTTGATCATTCCAGCAAGTTCTGGATCAAACTGATTTAATAATTTTAATTCCTTGTAAAAACTCATCTAATCACTCTGGACAAAATATTATACCATAATTATTCCTTCAGAGTTTTATATTAGTATTGATGACTTTAGAAATAGAGAATGAAGAAGATGGCTTTGAATGATTTGTCTTGGAATTGAGTCAACAGCACATACCTTTGGAATTGGAATTGTTGATTCTGAAGGAAAAATCCTTGCGAATGAAAAAGACATGTACAAACCTCCAAGTGGGATGGGAATAATACCTTCTGAAGCTGGTGAACATCACAAAAAAGTTAGCGATGAAATTTTACAAAAAGCACTAGAAAAAGCTGGTTTGAAAATAGGAGATATAGATTTGATTGCATATTCTGCAGGTCCTGGCCTACCTCCTGCATTGTATGTTGGTGTAAAGTTTGCTGAAGGACTTTCAAAAAAGATTAAGAAAAAAATAATCTCAGTCAATCATCCAGTTGCCCATCTGGAAATTGGAAGATTGACAACAGATGCTAAAGACCCGGTATATGTATATTTGTCGGGAGGAAATACACAAATTATTGCTTTCACTGAAGAACGTTATAGAATTTTTGGTGAAACTGAAGATATTCCTATTGGCAATTGTTTTGATGTTTTTGCGCGTGAAGTTGGTTTATCCATGCCTGGTGGACCTAAGATTGAAGAGATTGCAAAAACAGGAAAATATGTTGAGTTACCATATGTTGTAAAGGGGATGGATCTTTCTTTTTCTGGAATATTGACTAAAACACGAAATTTATACAAAAGTGGTGTTCCAAAAGAAGATTTGGCTTATAGCATGCAAGAAGTTTGCTTTTCAATGCTTGTAGAAGTCACTGAACGTGCACTTGCACATACAAATAAAAAGGAAGTTTTGCTTGTTGGAGGAGTAGTTGTGAATAAAAGACTTCAGGAAATGATGAGACAGATGTGCGAAGATCGTGGGACTAAAATGTATGTTGTGCCTGATGAATATTCTGGAGATCAAGGAGCTATGATAGCTTGGGTGGGAATTCTTGAAGAACAATCTAAATATAAACAAAAAATTGAAGAAAAAATAAACCCAAATTGGAGAATAGATCAAGTTGAGGTAACGTGGATAAAATAAAAACCATCAACAATGGTTGATATGAAAAATGAACCTGTGATAATAAGAAAAGGCCCTATATCAGAAAAAATCATCTTAAAGGAACTAAAGGAATTAAAAAACAAAAAGTGGGAGAAGAGAAACTAAATTAGTTCGTTTTCACTGACTATTACGAAATCTCCAATTGACTTGACAGCACTGAATGGTACTAATAGTCTACCTTTATCATCTGACTTCAAGTTGAGATCTTGAAGATGCTTTGTTGGTTGCTCGACGATGAGGTTCAAAAGTTCACCACTCTCTGTTATGAAGTCAATATTGCTTACTACACCGAACTTTCTTCCTGTCTCCTCGCTTATTATCGGTTTTCCTACTATATCTGCAGCTCTTACTTTGCTTTCAGCCATTAATCATCACTAAATAGTTTATTGATTTTAATATTTTTAACCTTATCTTCTTAAGAGAAATTATGGTAAGATGTTTCATAGGGTTTGTTATACCTGAAAATGTGAAGGATTCTATTGTAAAAACTCAAAATGAAATTTTAAAACTACCGCTTGTTTGCAAGCTGGTGGAAAGAGAAAATCTGCATATTTGCTTTTCATTTCTTGGAGAAGTTGAAGAGCAAGAAATTGAAGAAATAAAGGACAAAATCAATAAACTAACAAAAAGATACAAAGGTTTTGATGTAAAATTAGAGGGAATAAAGGCTATTCCTAATCAAAAATTTATTCGGGTAATTGTCTTGAGTGTGATTGATAATGAAAACCTGTTAGAGCGAATTAGAAAAGATGTGCAGAATGAAATTGGTGGAGATAGCAAGCCGCCACATTTGACATTGTGCAGAGTGAAGGATATCACGAATAAAGATTATACAAGCAAGAGGTTGACCGAGATGGGAAAATTATATGTTACAAACTTTTCACTCGATTCTATACAACTGATAAAAAGTGAACTAAGCCGAAAAGGCCCTATTTACACTGTAATCCATAGCTCCAAGTTCATGTAGTTGTTCGAGTTTCTGCGCTAATGAATTCTTTCAGCTCTTTTGTTTTCGGCTCAACTTTATATTGTTCTATAGCAATTCTGTCTCTTAGTGATTTGAAAATTTCTTTTTTTGTTAGTTCTTCAACTTCTTTTCCAGATGGCGCCTTTGCGATATAATCAACATCTGCCAGCTGCAACATTTCTTTGATTATTAAATCACCACCCCTATCACCATCAACAAATAATGTCGTTAACTTTTCTTTTGTTAGGTTAACGATGGTTTGAGGAATTACTGTACCATTGACAGCAATTGTGTTTTTAATTCCATTTTTCAAAAGATTTAAAACATCTGCCCTTCCTTCAACAATAACAATTTCATCTGAAATCTTAATGTCTGGTCCACATGGTAAGTTCTGATATTCTTGAATTTGTGCTGCCCTTACTGTTTCACGGATTTTTTCAGTCAATGTTGTCGTAGCTGGGATTTCTTCACCAACTAACTTTTCAAGTATATCCTGAGCTCTGTTAATCATGTATTCTCGTTTGATCATCCTCACGTCTTTGATGTTACTGATTTTAACCTGCGCATTACATGGCCCTATTCTTTCAATAGTTTCAAATGATGCTGCCATCAGCGCAGTCTCAGAGCTGTCAAGACTTGATGGAATAAAAATTTTTCCACTGGTTTTAGCATTATCAGAATTCAATTCTACATCGATTCTTCCAATTCTTCCTGTTCGTTGCAATTCTCTTAAATCCAAATCTTGTCCAAGTAACCCCTCAGTCTGGCCAAATATCGCTCCGATTATGTCGGGCTTTTCTATTATTCCGTCTGCTTGAAATTCGGCCTCGATCATATATTTTATGGTTGATTGGGCGAGTTTCGCCATAGTAATCATCCTCCATGAATTTCGTGATTGAGTTGAGCTCTTCAACTTTGTGAATTTTGAAGAAAGATTGAAACTTTCTTCTAATGAATGAATTGACATGAACGTCGTGAGATGTGAAAAGCTTGTTAAGCTTTGAAGCAATATAATTTCCTTCTTGATCAAAATCAGTTAGAATTATCACAGACTCTAGGCCGTTTTCAACAACTTTATCAACAAACGAACCAAGAGTTTTACCAGAAATACTGAAAATTTTTCTAAAACCTAATTTTTGCAAAACTTTCTCGTCTTTCTTCCCTTCAACAACTACAGGTACGTCTTTTAAAGACTCGTCTATGAACCAGAAGTTCTGTGAAGAACTAAACATGATAATTAAATTAAACAATTTCTTCTAATATATCTCTTTCGGTTAGAAGTCCTTCCAAATGCTTGTTGCCGTCAACTACAGGTATGCCACCAATTTCTTTTTTGGATATCGCTTGAATTGCTTCATGCAAATCTATATCTTTAGAAATTGTCTGCACATTTTGAATCATTATCGTCCCTAGTTCTTCATCAAGGATAGTTGGACTGAAATTTTTTGCTTTTAAGTATGCCATTAAATCGGTTGCTGTTATTATACCAACAAGTTTTTTACCATCAACTATAGGTAATCGTCTATAATGAGAATTAACCACACTCTTCATAGCATCTAGAACTTTTACTGTTGGTTTCAGGACCAACGGTTTTTTTGTCATCGTCTCTTCTACCTTGATTCCAAAATCCACGTTCTTGAACTGGTAAACAATGTCTCGTTCCGATACGATGCTGACAAGTTTTCGTCCCTCAAGAATTGGAAACGCTCCTTTTCTAGAAAGTTTGAATTTTTGCAAAACAACCCCCAATGAATCTGTCGGTTTTGAAGTCAAAACATCTCTATTAGCAACTAAGGAAAGCTTGTCATTAAGTTGTTGCCCACGCAAAAATAAATCAAGAATATCTGTTACAGTTATCATTCCAACAAATTCGTGTTTTCGTGTTACAACAGGTAACCTTCTGTGTCCAGTTTTCAACATCCTTTCCATTGATTGCTGAGTTGTTTCTGTGTCGTTACAATAAATCGGATGAGATTGGGAATACCTTATTATCGGTTGTGATCTGTCCAAACCAGCTTTTTCTAATTCAATGCTCATGTTTCAACTTCTTCCCTACATTGATCACAAATCCATTGGCCACCTTGGTTTTTCAACTCATCGGAATATATACCACAAGATTCACAAATTCCAGAAGTTGTGTCTTCCCTAATAACCGGTTCTTCCTCTTTCATCTTCAGTTTGTATTCAAGCAAATCGATCATTTCTGGTGAATTTCTAGCAACATCACTCATGCTCAATATTCCAACAAGTTTACCTTGCTCGATCACGGGTAATCTTTTTATATTACTCCTTTTCATTTTTCTCGTCGCATCTAAAATTGTCTCGTTTGGTTTGACTGTAACCAGCGGCTTTGACATGACAGATTTTACTTTTAGTTTTGATGGACGCATATCTTTTGCAACAACTTTTTTTATCAAATCGCTATCTGTCAATATTCCAATTGCTTTATTTTTTTCAATTACTATTAATGCATCCCTTCTTGTCTTCCTCAGAATTTGACCTGCATCTTTCACACTTTTCTTAGAGTCAATAGTTAAAACAGGTTTAATCATTACATCTTTTACCAAGACTGGCAAATAATCACCTAAATTAAATTGTTCTTTCAAACTTTAAACTTTTGTAGGAATTCATCCAGACACATTCCTTCATCTATCGTAGCTTTGTGTTTTGGTTTTAGTATTCTGATTTTGTTATAACCAAAATCCACTACCAAGTAGAATGGAAATCCTTCTATCGTGTCGTTCATATAGCCATGATAGTAAATGGTTTTTTTCTTTGTTGACTTGATTTGCAAAAACAGGCATTTCTCATTCTTAAAGCAAATGAGGTCTGCCTCGCCAAGACTTGCTCCGGCGCGAACAACTTTCCATCCGTTTTTTTCAAAAAACATACGAATTTTTCGTTCGACTCTATATCCTTTTCTTTTCGCTAACATAGAATCACAAAATCACTTATATAATCAAAGTGTAAAACATTATTGGTTGATTTAATGGAAATAATTGTCATTGGTGACATTCATAATGATGTTGAGAATATTGTTGCTCTATCTGATAAAATAGCTCTTCTAAATTTCGATGTTATTGTTTGCCCTGGAGATTTTACGGATGTCCCACCAAGAGGATTTAGTCGTGAGGATATAGCAATGCTGATTATTCAGGTGTTAAAAAGTTTTAAAAAACCTCTGGTTGCTGTTCCAGGAAACTTTGACAAAGATGTTATTAAAATTTTGGACGAAGAAGATAGCAATATCCATGGAAAAGGAAAAACTATAGGTGATGTTGGATTTTACGGATATGGTGGAGCTAAAACACCGTTCAATACTCCGCTGGAACCCAATGATGAGGAACTACAAAGTGGTTTGGGGAGGGGTTATAACGAAATAAAGGAGGCCAAATATAAAGTACAAGTGACTCATACGCCCCCCGCAAGGACAAAATTGGATTTGCTTTATACCGGTGCTCATGTTGGTTCTGAAGTTGTTAGAAAATTTATTGAAACAAAACAACCTCATGTTGCTGTTAGCGCGCATATTCATGAAGCAAGAGGTGTTGATGAGTTAGGTAAGACAAAATTAATTAATGCTGGACGTTTTCCTGAGGGTTATTGTGGATTAATTTCAATAAAAAATGGTTCTGTGAAGGTGAAAGTAATCTGTTTAATATGAATAACAAAGAACAACAATCGATTTTTATTATCAAACAACAAAAGTTATCTTACCCACGGAAGAAAAAGTCATCTAACTAGAGTAGATGATGAATTAACCACGGAAGAAAAGCGGTAATAATGAACAGTGTAGATACTTTAGTAAATATTTCATTAGAAAAAAATATAGAAGTTGAAATTCTTGATCTTGCTGAGGGGTTAGATTTTGAAGACGTGAAGATTTTGAGAAAATTTTATGCTACTGGCAAGGATTATCCTTTTGACACACAACCATGGTGCTTTCCTGTTCTTTTCAAAGAAATGAGGGAAGCTCATAAATTAAAAATTGGGGTTGAGGGTTTCAGAAAACGATTAGAAACGTTAAAAAGGAATGGTTTGTTAGAAAAAATTCATAACTCCAATCCGATGATCTATACTCCTGTCACAGGTAAAGAGCGTGTTGTGCGTGCTGCCATTATGAAGTTCTTTATCATACATGGAATAACCAAGTTTCTGTAATTTTTATGACTTTTCTTTTTACAAACATTCGTACGTGAATTTGTGTATATGGTGTCAAATAATTTTTATGATATTGTTGCATTAGGGTCTTTTACCATTTATTGCGATCTTCCCAACGAATTTTTATGATTGTCCGAAGGAAAATGTATGTGTTATATGTAATATGAAATATCATAAATATATATAAATAATATAAATATAGATTATGGATGAAAAAGATTTAAAATTGGCTTTTGAACAATGGCTAACCGTTTCAGGAAAACAATTTCACCGAGAATTTCCTATTAACGGCGGGCGAATCGATTTTGTTATTGATGAAGAAGAGAAAGTTTGTGGTGTCGAAATTAAAGGAGCACGGGCAAACATATATTCAACCATAGGGCAACTTATTAATGCGCTTAGGACCTTCTCACATCTTTACCTTCTAGCTCCAATACCACTTATTGAAAAGATAGATCAAGTTCTGCATGGAACCGGATTTCAAGAAACAATTGGCTACATGACAATGGAAAAAAACGGGTTTGTTTATATAAAAAAAGCCTCTTCACCTAGCTATTATTTTAACAGTAAAATAAAAATAGAAAAAACACCTCAACCCAAAATAATGATAGTGAGCGATGCTGATATGCAAATTCTTGAAACCTTCAAACAAGAACCACTAACTATAGCATCCGTCTCTAAATTACTTAACATCTCAATGACACATGCTCACAAACGCGTTTCCAGACTAAAGAAAGCAAAACTAATAGAAGAAATTAACACAGGAGGTTATCCCAAAGCATTTAAGGTAGTCAAAACTTCAAAACCAGAGGAAATTATTTCACTTGGCACTTAAACAAACAAAAATTCGAATCATCATAAGAAAGAATAAATATGACAAGTCATAAAAAACTAATATGCGCAGAGGAAGACCTGCAATACGCAGTCTAATGCATGAAACACTTGTAACATTACTATCAGAATCCCCAGTTCCACTTACAATTTCTAATCTTGCAAAAATCGCGTCTGAAAGAACAGGAAGGCGACTTAGCTGGAACACCGCTCAGAAATATTTACAGGAACTAGTCGAGTTAAACAAAGTACAACCACTCGTTTTACCTCATTCAAAGAAAGAAAACGAAGCGGGCTTAACAGTTTATATGTTAAAAAAATGATATTGTCTTTGATTTTATGGAAAAGGATGAAATAGTTAGAATTTTTTTAGAAAAAGGAAGTCAGTTAGATAAAGATAGTTTAGATTATTTTTTCCAAAATCAAGAAGCCATTGAAACATTTTTGCATAAAACCGATTTAAAAATGCCAACCATAACAAAAGAAATCATAGAAGGTATTATCAAAAAACCATCAGTTGAGATTCTTAAGCAAAAGCAGAAAGAAAAGACAAACTACAAAGTTACTGATGTTTCAGATTACATATCTAAGCGATATGAGAAGTTGCACAGTTTAATTATACCGAAACTCGAGAACCAAAGTCTTGTATCAATAAATAAAATACATCCTAACCTACAAAAATTCTCTCTTGTAGTCGTTGTTAACACGAAAAATTTTTCTGAACAATCAATAGATGTTGATGACCATACTGGGCAAACAAAAATATTTTTGAAGGAGAATGATTTCGGTCAAATTGTTGAAGATGAAGTAATAGGAATTGTATGTGAACAAAATTCGCAGAGGATTTTTGGTAACATAATTATCTTTCCTGATATACCATTGAAAAAAGAAATTGCTAAATCTAAGGAAGAGGCGTATTGCTTATTTATTTCAGATTTTCATTTCGGCCATGAAAACTTTTTGAATCACAGTTATGAAAAATTTTTAGAATGGTTTAAAAAACAGAGTTATGAAAAATTATACATTTGTCTTCTTGGAGATACTTTCACAGACGGAAGTGACTTGAAAAAAATCTTGATGCACAAAACAAAAAACAGCGTTGTTATCTCATTGATCGGAGATCATGATGTAAAAACTGTTGCGGACTATGTGTTGACTAACCCAGCAACAATCAAAATAGAAAACGTCACATGCCTATTATTTCATGGAGATTTTTTAAAACCATACAAGAATCAGTTCAAAAATCTTGCACCAGAACAACTTGTTTTGAATTTTGTCAAAAAAAGAAATATAAATCCCACATTTGATTTTAACAAACAAATTTTTAGTGAAGATCCCTATTCAATCGACACAGTTCCTGACATTATTGCATGTGGTCACCTCCATAAGGCAGGCCAGCTAAATTACAAAGGCACAACTATTCTGACAACAGGAAGCTTTATTTCAGATCCAATATTTTGGTTAGTGAATTTGAAGACGCGTGAAATTATTAAGCTTGATTTCACATAAAGAGTGATATGGAATTTATTTTTCAGTTGTTCGATTGTGATTATGTAAATGTTGATAATAAACCTGTTGTTAGGCTTTTTGGAAAATCAGATGATGGAAAAACAGTTTGTGCTTTCTATAAAGACTATTTACCCTATTTTTACGTTCTTTTGAAAACCGAAGAAAAAGATTTGGTCGATTTCCTTGAAAAGAAATTTCCAAATCTAATTGTCAAAATTAAAGAAGTGGAAAAATTTTTACCCATAGGTTTTCAAGAGAAAAAAACAAAACTATATAAAATAACCTTGAAAGATCCTTCTCAAACACCTGTGGTCAGAGAAGAACTTTGGAGGCAGGCATTTATAAAAGATATTTATGAAGCAGACATTCTGTTCAAGTACAGATTTTTGGCTGATCATGGATTATCAGGAATGAAATGGGTGAAGGTAAGTGGTGAAAGTGGCGGGACAACAACAGTGAAAAGCCATAAGATGATAACAGCAAAAAAAATTGAACCGATTGAACAAGATACAAATGCCCCATTAAAATACATGAGCGTTGATATCGAAATCATTCCTTCTAAAGACAAATTGCCAGATTCGAGACATGACCAAATAATCATGATGAGCATGTCATTCTTCCCAGCATTCGATAGTCATAATACACTAGTTCTTGTCGCAAAAATTGTTGGAAAAAAAGAGCGCGACGTTCTAGTTTTTAATAATGAACACGAGTTGCTTGAAGAATTTTTGAAGATTGTAGAAGAATATGATCCCGATGTTATTACTGGATATAACATCAACAATTTTGATATGCCTTACATTTTAGAAAGATTGACTGCTAGCAAACTTCCTAGATTTATTGGAAGGTGCAACCAAAAACCAGCCATGACTAGGAAATTTGGTATGAAAACCAAAAACACAGTAATAGGAAGGGTTATTGTAGATGTTTATGAATTGATCAAGGAATCTGTTGGTAAAGGGTTATTAAGATTAAAGAGATATGGCTTAGGGGATGTTTCTAAAGAGTTGCTTGGTGAAGGAAAAGTCGATATTGCTCACAGCGAGATTGAAAAACACTGGTCTGGAAATGAACAACAATTATCCAAGTTAATCGAATATTCGAGAAAAGATGCAGAACTTGCATTAAAACTTTTGTTAAATAACAACATGCTAGATAAATTTATTGAATTGTCAAAAGTTTCTGGAATGCTTTTACAAGATGTTTTAGATGGTGGGGAAGCAACAAGAGTTGAGAATCTGTTGCTTAGAGAATTTAATAAAAAAGATTTTGTCATTCCATGCAAACCAAACGAGGCTCAAATAAGGAAGAGTGGTATAGAAAGAGAAACTAAAGGTTTGAAGGGTGCTCTAGTCCTTGAACCAAGTATAGGACTTCATACAAATGATATTGTTTATCTTGACTTTCGTTCTATGTATCCGTCAATTTTTATGGCATACAACATCTGTCCAACAACATTGATAATTAAAGAAACTAAAAGTGAAAGCAATCAATCTCCTGGGGTTAATTTTGTTTCGCCTTCTGTTAGGAAAGGCATAGTACCAGCAATTCTTGAAGAAGTTTTAGCATCACGTACCAAAGTAAGGAAAGCAATGGCAGAAGCAAAAGACAAAAATATGAAAAACATGTTGGGTACGAAACAGTATGCATTGAAAATCATGGCGAATGCATTTTATGGTTACACAGGATATGTGCGAGCGAGATTTTATGTTCTGGACATAGCCAGTGCCATAACAAGTTGTGGGAGAGAATTGATACAAAAAACGAGAGATATTGTTGAACGTGATGAGACAATGAAAGTCGTATATGGTGACACTGATTCGATTATGGTTAAATTACAAACAAAGAATTTGGATGAAGCTTTCAAAATTGGTGCTGAAATTGAGCAAAGAATCAATAAAGAATTAACGGGTATAGTCAGTATAAAAATTGAGAGTGTTTTCAAAACTTTACTTGTTCTGGCAAAGAAGCGTTACGCAGGACTCAGCTGTGAGAAAGTGAATGGCCAGTGGAAGGAAGAGATTATAATGAAAGGAATAGAGACAGTTAGAAGAGATTGGTGTGATTTAACTTCGAAAACACTTTATGGAATTTTGGATATTTTGCTAAAAGAGCAGAATACTAAAAAAGCATTCCAATATGTTCGTGAAGTTCTTGGTAGACTTGACAGAAATGAAATTCCGATTGAGGATCTTGTCATCACGAAGAGCATTTCCAAATCATTGAAAGAATACAAAGGCACACAACCACATATTGAACTAGTCAAGAAGATGAAGCAGAGAACTCCTGCAGAAGCACCTGGAATTGGTGATCGAGTTGGATTTGTAATTGTTAAAGGTCTTCAATTGATGTCAGATAGAGCTGAACATCCCGACTATATCAAGCAACATGGATTGAAAATAGATTCAAAATATTATGTTGAGAGTCAAATACTTCCACCTTTAGAAAGAGTGTTTGAGGCAATTGGCATATCAAAATCAGAACTAATTGGATTTGGTAAACAAATGCTTTTAACTGATGCTATAAGAAATGGAATCAGGAATGATGATACTCCTTTGAAAAGTTTTGATGGTTTCATTTGCAAGTCTTGCCAAAAGACATACACTAGAGTTCCACTTATTGGAAAATGTGTGAATTGTAACGGTGAAATATTGTTTTATTCCGGAGATCGGACATCAAAATTCTTTTCAACAGAGTAAATCATTTCTTTTGATAGGTCACAGCTTCTATTTCGTCTATTAATTTTACTGTTGGTAATGCTTGTTCTCCATCACAAAGAGGTGGCAAAAGTTTACCAGCTCTTGCTGATTCTATAATCCTTTTCTGTTCTAGCGAGAAAGGTTCATGTTCATCTCCTTGCCATGCCCCTATTCGTTGATCAATTTCTACTGAAAGACCAACTACATCTGCATATGTTCTTCTACCAGATTTTTTAAATCCGTCATCTTCTTGTGGCTTAATTCTATACAATTCTTGTGATGCATACTTGACTATGTATTCAACATGAGGAAATGTTAGAGAGAAAGTTCTTCTTCTGAATTTCATTTCCCAACCAACATAAATGGTGCCAAGTACTCCTTTTACTGTTATAGGAATTTCAACCAAACTATTATCACTCTTTCTGATGCCTGCAAAATCAACTTTGGGTCTTTCACCAGTCAAAAAATAAGGCATGTCAAGTGAGTGGGAACCTAAATCTCTTGTTACTTCAACATCCATTGCTTCTCTCCCTGCTCCCAATCTTTCTTCCCTGAAGTATTTAGCAGTATTCCATGGTGGAATGTTCCCTTTTTGTAAGTATGTTTTGAATTTTTCAATAGGTGGGTTCAATCTTTCTGAAAAAAGAACACCAATGAATTTTTTCATGTCATTTGCCAATTTAACACATGACCGGGCTTCATCATATGACACAGTAAAGGGTTTTTCAACAACAACATTGTTGCCAGCATATAAACAATCCAGAACAACCTTTGCTTGTTGCGTGGCTGGAACTGAAACATGAACAAGCTGTAAATTTTTCTCTTCTTCCAACAATGAGACATGATCTGGATAGGTTTTAATGTAGGGATTATCCTGATATAAAGTTGCCAAGTTATCTTTGTTTGTGTCACAAATAACAACAGAACTGGGACCCATTAGATCAATATAATTTTCAGTTCTTCTTCCTCCTACATGTCCTATTCCAATAACAGCAACCTTTGGGGTTTCAGGCATTTTTATCTAAAGAATACACATCTTTAAAAGTTTTATACATGTTTGATGTGAAATTCAAGAACTCAGTTTCACAACTAATTTAGTTAATTTGAAAATAGTGCATATTGATATATTTTCTATATAAAAGTGTTAAGATGGAAACAGTTTTGATTACAGGTGGTGCTGGATTCATAGGTTCAAATTTGGCCATAGAACTTGTGAATAGAGGTTATAATGTAAAAATATTTGATAACTTAATGACTGGTAAGATCTCTAACATTAAACAACTTCTTAAAAACATAATTTTTATAAAAGGCGATATACGGAATTTGAATTTGCTCAAAGATGCAATAAACGATGTTGATTGCATTATCCATGAAGCCGCACAACCTTCTCTCGCTAAATCTTTAGCAGATCCAGTATTGACAAATGAAATAAACATTGATGGCACTTTAAATGTTTTATTAGCGGCTAAAAATTCCAAAGTAAAACGTGTAGTTTATGCATCTTCTGCAGCTGTTTATGGTGACATTGCAAAATTACCAATAGTAGAAACAGCTGAGCTTGAACCAATCTCCCCTTATGCAGTTACAAAATTGGCTGCAGAATATTATTGTTTAGTTTTTAACAGAGTTTTTGATTTAGAGACAGTCTGTTTGCGATATTTCAATGTTTTTGGCCCAAATCAAGATACAAAATCAGAATATGCTACTGTTATTCCCAAGTTTATTAATGTTATGTTAAAAAATCAATCACCAACAATTTTTGGTGATGGAAAGCAAACCAGAGATTTCATTTATGTAAAAAATGTTGTTGAAGCAAGTGTTCTTGCAATGAAAAAGAAAAAGGCTGTAGGAGAAATCTTCAATATTGCATCTGGAATAAAAACAAATTTGAATGAATTAGTTGAAAAAATTAATGAAATTTTAGATAAGACCATTGAGCCCATTTATACAAATCCAAGGCGTGGAGACATTGAACACTCTGTTGCTGACATAAAGAAGGCTGAAAAACTTTTGGATTATAAGGTAAAATATTCACTTGAGAAAGGATTAAGAGACACGACAGAGTTTTTTAAAAAACAAATTTAGGCAGCCGTCAACAAGAATCCAGTTCCACAACAGATTTAAACGTTTTACTAGATGTATGTAATTCAGTGATTTAATGAAAGTTAGTGTTATCGGAGCTGGGTATGTAGGTTTGACTACAGCCGTATGTTTAGCTGATGTCGGGCATGAGATAATTTGCATAGATAAAAATCCAGAAAAAGTTAAAGAACTCAGTAACGGCAATCCTGTAATTTACGAAGAAAATATGGAAGAAAAATTAAAAAGAGTTTTCAAAAAGGGTTACTTGAAATTCACAACAGAATATTCTGACATTGTAAAAACTGAGATAACATTTATTGCTGTAGAGACACCTGTTCGTGAAAACGGAGAAATGAATTTATCAAGCCTAGAAGCGGCTGTAAAAGAACTCGGAACAGTGTTGAAAAGTAAAAAAGGCTATCATGTAGTTGTTGTCAAAAGTACAGTTGTTCCGGGTGTAACTAAAGATCTAGTCATACCACTGCTTGAAAAATACTCTGGACAAAAAGTTCCAGAAGAGATTGGAATTTCTATGAATCCAGAATTTCTGCAAGAAGGGAAAGCTATTGAAACTTTCATAAATCCAGGCAGAGTTGTTATTGGCGAACTAAAGGAAGATAGACGAGCTGGAGACAAACTTGTACAGTTATATGAAGATTTCCCATCAAGATATGTTATTGTTAGAGCCGCACTCACAGAGGCCGAAATGATAAAGTTTGCTAGCAATGCATTTTTAGCAACCAGAGTTTCTTTTGCAAATGAAATAGGCAATGTTTGCGATGCTTTAGGAATAAATGGACATTTAGTTCTAGAAGCTATGGCACTAGACCCAAGATTTGGCAAATCGCATCTAAGGCCAGGCCCACCATATGGTGGAAGTTGCTTGCCAAAGGAAGTAAAGGGATTCATAGCTAGAGCGAAGCAACTTGATTGTGATCCAATATTGATGGAGAGTGTAGAAGAGGTTAATGAAAGGCAAAAAGAAAGAATTGTAGGTAAAGCCGAAAAACTTCTTGGTTCCTTACAAAAGAAAAAGGTTGCTGTTCTTGGTCTAGCGTTCAAACCTGAAAGTGATGATGTAAGGTTCTCTCCAGGAGTTGCAGTTGCAAAAGTTTTAGTTGATAGGGGTGCTGAAGTTATCACTTATGACCCTATGGCTATGGAAAATGCCAAAAAAATTATCGGCAATTCAGTGCAATTTGCCAATTCTATTGAAGAAGCTCTTCGTGGTGCTGACTGTTGCATAATCACAACAGATTGGCAACATTTCAGAAGCATGGAATCCGAATTTAATCTGATGAAAGAGAAAAATGTTTTAGATGCATTTCAAATAATTGGACCAACAAAAGCAAAGGAATTGAATTTGAACTATCATTTAGTTTGATTTCTCAACAGAATCTAACAGCCTCGGAAATACTTACCTTCTTAAGGCCCACCACCAAATTATTTTACTATGAAAATTCCAAAAAAACTCTTTCCACTCATCGGAATTGCTCTCTTTATCTATATCATCTATTCAGTAGGTTGGCAAAAAATTTTTTTGACAATATCTCAGGCAAATATTTACTTTTTACTTATCGCTTTTCCTTTTGTTATCCCAGCGGTCATAATCAAGGCCATCAAATGGAAACTAGTTGTGAATCAGTTTGATAAAAAGTTCCCACTAATCGAATCACTAAAAATATGGCTCATAGGTTTATTTTTTGGAGCTGTGACACCTGGGAGGTTTGGTGATTTTATTAAAACGTTTTACCTAAAGAATCGTGGTGTGCATTTCGGCACTTCTCTATCAACAATTTTTGTAGATAGAGTGATGGATATACTTTCATTAGTATTTTTGTCAACACTAGGTTCGTTTTTTATTTTCTTTATTTTTAAGAGGTTAGATATTTCGCTATATTTGTTCTTTCTCGGAGGCATATTGCTTGTGATAATTCTCCTTCTTTCAAGAAAGAAGTCAATGTTGTTTTTCGCCAGACCAATTTTCAACTATATGGTTCCAACCAAGCATAGAAGATCACTCAAGGCCGGCTTTAACGATTTTTATCATTCCCTATCAGTTTTAAGGAACCGTAAGAAGATTATTTTTGTTGTATTTGCCCTCTCTCTTTTTTCGTGGCTCATAAGTTATGTACAAGGTCTTTACATTTTCAAATCCTTTGGTGTTGATGTGCCCTTCATATATTTGGTCACATTTGCATCAACAGAGGTTCTATTAAGCCTGTTACCAATTTCCATATCTGGATTTGGAACCAGAGAATTTGTTTTAGTAACATTGTTTTCTTTGATTGGAATCACCCCAGAAGTTGCTATTTCGTTCGGGTTTATCAGTCTCTTTTTCACACTTTTAACTGCATTTTCAGGTTTATTGATATGGTTGGTTAAACCATTTAAAATCGATTTCAAAAAATAATTTATAAAATTTCTTTGTATACCTTTTCAATCTCTTCTGCACTTCTTTTCCAACTCAAGTTTTTCTCAATGTATTTTCTTGCATTTTTTCCAATTTTTGATGCTAAAGAATAATCCGTTAGTAACAATTTCATTCCATTTTTGAGTTCTGTAACATTTCCAGGATTTACAATAATTCCATTATATTTGTTTTTAATAACTATTTCTGCCCATCCAACTTTTGTTGTTACAATTGGTCTGGCCACAGCCATGGCTTCTAACAAAATGTTTGGTCCTCCCTCGTCCAAAGAAGGAAGAACGAACATGTAAGCTTCATTGAATACATCAGGCATTTCATTCTCAGGAAAATCTGGTTTCCTCAAAGTTACTAGTTTTTCCAAGTTGTATTTTTTTATTCTTTTTTTTATTTCAGGTTCTAATGGGCCAACGCCTTGTATAATCAAGTGAACATTTGGAATTTCTTTAATTAGCGACCTGAAAGCGTCAAGAAGTTGCAATGGGGCTTTGTATTTTGCTAAATTACCAATAAATAAAATCTTCTTGATTTGCGTGTTTTTTACATATTTGATTCTATTTCTTTTGTACAGGTCAAGATCAATCCCATTAAGAACAATCCTAGTTTTCTTTCCAAAGCCCATTTTAATTGGAAGTTTTGATAAGGCAGGACTTATTGCTACAATTCTATCAACATTTTTGAAAACAAATTTGTTGAAAGGATGTAAAAATGTCACCCACGGTTGCCAATCAAGGCTTGAGAATCTCAAATGGACAACAGTTTTTTTCTTTAACTTCTTGTTGGCTATTTCTGTGATTAAACCAGATGGCATTGGCCAGTGTGAATGTAAAATATCAAAATTATATTTTTTATCTAATTCAATAATTTTATCACGGCAGGCTCCAAAATAATGGATAACTGTTGGAGAGAATAATTTTGAAGCAGTCATCTTATGAACGAGCCCACCATGCCCAACATATTGTTCCTCTGGTTTTTTTGAATATCGAAACCTGTAAATTTTGACACCATCAATTATTTCAAAATCTTTTGAATTAGGAAAATGAGGGCACAAAGCCACAACTTCATGGCCTCTTTTAACAAGGTGTGCGGATAAGTTGTGGATCATCTTTCCACTAAAGTCATCTTTCCATCTTAAATACGAAGTTGTGACCATCAAAATTTTCAACTTCATTGTTTCACCATAGTCTTATAATTTTAGTGAAAGTAGATTTAAGTTTGATATATTTTAATCTTATAACATTCTATTAAAGTAGACAACTATGATTAGCGGAAAGAAGATTTTTGCAATAGTTCCTGCCTACAATGAAGAGAAAAATGTAGGTAAAGTTGTAAGAGGTTGTAAACCGTACATAGATAGAGTTATAGTTGTTGATGATGCTAGTTCTGATAAGACATATGAGGTTGCAAAAAGATTTGGTGCCGAAGTATTAAAGAACAAAGCAAATCAAGGTGTTGGTGCTTCTGCTAGAAATGGTTTCCTTAGAGCGGTTAAAGAAGGAGCTGACATAATGGTTGTACTAGCTGGTGATAATCAAATGGATCCAAAAGATATACCCAATGTTGTGAAGCCCCTATTAGAAAACAGAGCAGATTTTGTGAAAGGCACAAGATTCAGAAAATACAAAGCAACAAAGTATGGAATGCCGGTTTATCGATTCTTCGGAACTATTTTTTTATCTTTATTAACAAGAATTTTGACTGGCTATAAAATTTCTGATTCTAATTGTGGGTATGTTGCAATTAATAGACAAACAGTAAAGGATTTGAATTGGAAATTAATTCATCAGCGATATGCATTTGAAAACTCGATCTTGGCAAACTTGTCTGTTCTAAAGAAAAGAGTTGTGGAAGCTGATGTTAAACCTGTTTATAAGCAGTCCATTTCAAAAATGAAAATGAGAACATTTATTCCAAGCGCCTTAGGAGTTTTCATTAGGCTTTTCATTTATAGACTTGGTTATAAAAAGTTGAAAAGAATTTGAATTATTTTCGTGACTCACTTTCATTTTGTAAACTCATAAACCACTACATAATTGTTCTGGTAAATTTCTTTTATTTTTAAATTTTGGAGTAAATTAGAATCGCTATAACCTTGCATAACATATGCCCATTTTATTTGATTGCCATCCACAAAATCTGAAATCTTTTTTGGGTCATTCAAATCTTTGAATTGAATATTTTTTTCTGTATTGTTACCAAACCAATAGCAAGTCCTATTTGTATAGAACCAAACAAAAATGCATCCATTTGAAATAACCTTGTCATCTTGTTTAGATGCAGATTTTAATTCAAGAGCGGCTTCCTTGTAATTTATGTGTTCATCAAGTCGTCTCATTTTGTTAGGTCCTATTTCTATGATTTTCGTTATCAAATTACTGCTCTCTTTTGGATAAGCAAAACTCCAAGTTACAAAATAACCAGCAAAGACATTTACAAAAATCAGCAGCAAAAATATGAATGGAATAGATTTCCTTTTTTCAAGTTGCTGAATTCCATGCGCAGCAATTATAGCAAACAACGGTAAAGTAAAAACAATGTATCTCATGTCCATAGATATTGCGTCCTGCCCTAAAATCAAAATAAAAAGAGCAATAGAGCAAAACAGTATTTGATTATTGGTTCTTGATTTCCATACACCATAAACAACAAAAGGCGAGATAACTCCAACAATGAATATCCAGTATATGAAATAATGGCCAAAATATGCGTCAAAGCTTGATAAAGAAAGAAATGTCGTTCCAGCACCAACTGGAGAACCATAATTTTTCAAGTTAAATAATATCCATGGTGATAATGCCAAGAGAAAAACCAGGATGCTTAATGGCAAATATTTTGATGTTAATATCTCTTTCAAACGTTTCTTATCTGTGAAAAATGCTGCAATGAGAAAACTTGGTATTATTAAAATTCCAGAATACCTTACCAATGCAGTTAATGCTAATGTGAAACCCAAAGGAATTAAGAATCTTTTGTTATCTCTTGCTAAGAAATATAAGAATAAATCTGCTATTAGCAAAAATGCAAAATAATTTTCTAATAGAACTCTGTAAGAAAAGAATATTGTTCCTGGAAAGGTGGCATATACGGCAGCAGCAATTAATCCAAGCTTCTTATTGAAAAATTTTTTCCCAAAAAAGTAAATTAGAACCGTAGTTGCAATCGTGAATATGGGAATTAATAGTTTTGTTGCAATTTCAGAAAAACCGGTTATTAAATATGGCAAATATAAAGTAACAGCAAGTAAAGGTGGTCTAAAGATTGCTTCAGTAAAAGTGTTTGTGATTATCCCAAAACCATATCCTTGATAAAGACCATGAGCCATGCCGATGTATGCAACTTCATCCCATGAATAAGCTGGGTTTATCCAAAATAAACCCACTTCTAAAATGAAGATAGTTACTATAGTAAGAATCAATGCTTTTTCTAAAGAATCTTTTTCCCACATATATCTTAAATTCTCATAGCATGTTTAAGTTCTTTTTAATTTTATGTTTCCTAGTATCATACGCAATTCTTCTTTCTCAATTATTCTCAGTTTATAAAGTATAATCAAATATGCTATAAACAAGGCGATCCCACCAATTAGAACGTAAATGAGGTTTCTTGGAATGAATAAAAGTAAGACAAAAATTAATGAGACAACTAATTCTTTACTAACAACGCTTGTGTCTATTTTTATTTTTGTTTCAACGAGAATTTTTTTAATAAAGTATATCAAACCGGCTACAAATGATAGAACATATGATATTGCTGCACCTATTCCACCGAATATTGGAATAAGGAATGCAGAGAAAATTAGAACTAAAATGAGTCGGAGTAAATTCAATTGGAAAAAATATTTCGTTACTTTTTTTGCAAGGACAAGTGGTGCCAGTAATTTAGATAATACAAATGGTATTATGCTAAGTGCGATAATTGAAAGCATTGGTATTGTGTTCGCAAAACTTTCTTTGAAGAAGGTGATAACAAATATATCTGATGCGAATATTATAGATAGCATTATCGGGAAGCTAAACAAAAGAGTATATTTTGTGCTAAAATTAAATAGATTCTGAACCTCTTTTCTGTCTGATCTTCCATAATATTCTAATATAGCTGGTTCAACAGCATTTGGAACAAAAGATAAAAATTCTGAAAGGAAAGCAGCTATGTTCAGTGCTAAGGCATAATAACCAACTTCTTTTATTCCAAATGAAAAAGAAAAATAAGTTAGGAAAAATATATTGGTATAGAAAAAAACTGTGCTAACTACGCCACTCCCAAAATATGAAAGAGAAAAACCATTCAACAGTTTCCGTATGCTTATTATTTTCACTTTAAAATTTTTTAAATTTCTTTTCAGTATAAAAAAGGAAATCAATGTCGATCCTAAGAATGCTAACATATAAGACAGAATGGCTCCAGTAACTGCTAAACCAATGAAAATGAATAAGAAGAGGAGAGCAAGCACTCTATTTGAAATTTCTGCAATAGCATTACTTCCAAATTTTCGTAGTGCAGATAATGACAGTGCCGCAAAGGAAAAAAGAGTGAAAAAGATGAAGTATGGTATAGAATATAAAATGAAATTTGGATACAAAAGAAATCTTGATGCTACAACTAATACAAGAGATAGGCCAAATGATATAAGCGAAGACCAGAATAAAACACTAACAAGCACTTGCCTTATAGTTCCTAATTTTTGTCTGCCCAGGTAGTATGGTAGATCTCTTCTGAGATATGCATCAAGTCCAAGAAATGAAAATGAAAATAAAACCCCGCTTATTGAAAGCACATAAGAAAAGATTCCATAATTTTCTGGACCAAGGTTCCTTGTTAAGAAAGCTATTATTAAAAAAGACAACAAAGCTACGGTTAGCCTTGTGAATATTATATACACACTATGCCTGCTTATTTTTCCTATCTCTTTCTCTTTCATCTGACTCTTATAAAAATATGATTTAGGCAATTAAATTCATTTAAAAATAGTTTCATTCTATAAAAATGAAACTTATTTTTCCACCTCTTTTTCATTTATTTCCTAAACCACCAATCTTGATCTTCAGTATGTAGTTTCAGATGATGCTTACTAACAAATTCATAAACTGCTCTTGATACATCTACTATATTGAAGTCATGCCCTCCAATGATTCCGCCATTCTTTAGTTTTTTATAGTAATTTTCAATATCCTTCTTTACAGCCCAATACGAATGATTGCCATCAACATATACAAAATCCAGATTATTTGGAACTAGAGAAATTATTTTTTTGTCTTGCGATCTGCCTTTAAGGAAGGTGACTTCATTATTCTTTATAAACTTTCCCAATCTTGTTCTTGCCTCTTTTTCCATTCTTGAGTAATGAGTAAACAACCTTCCATCCTGATAATAAGGTTTGTAAGAATCTATGAGCCATAGTTTTCTAACTGGCAAGTTCTCAATAATTAACTTTGAATTAATGCCTTCGGCAACACCTATTTCTAATATCAATAAATTCTTCTTCCCTGTTTTCATAACAGCCCTTATTGTAGGTCTTACTACATTAATTATTTTCAATTTTCTTTGGACTAATGTTTCAAGGATTGCATTTTCAAATTTCAGCAACATTTTCAAAATCATGGTTTCTTGCCTATAATCACATAATCCTCTCTGTAATATTCCCTTTCATAATTAGTGCAAACAGAACAAAAGTCAAATTGTTTATCATCCATTTCAAATTTTCTTACTATTTTCATTCTACTTTACCTCATAACATTCTACCACAATGTTCGCACCTGCCGTTATCAAATAGTTTTTTCACTTCACATATAATCAAAAAATTCGGATATGTCAGCAATGCTAATTTCCACAAAACATCGGGTATCTTCTTAAGAAGTTTCCATTTCTTAGGATTTGGGTTGTATTTCAATTTAACAAAAAAATGTGAATTCCCAAATGTTTTATTTAGTTTTCTTCTTAGCTGAAAATAAGTGAATTCGTTTGGATGCCTGAATTTTTCATCCTCTGTTTTGGTTCTTGAACCAGTCAATTTATTCGGCGTGGATAAGAAAATTTTTCCATCCGGTCTTGTAACTCTTTTTAGCTCCTTCAAAAAGACATGATGGTTAAAAAGATGTTCAATTACCCCAAAAGCAATGACATCATCAAATTCATTGTCTTCAAATGGAAGCTTTTCATGCAAATCATGTATTATTGCATTTAATCCTTTGGATTTGCATTTTTCGACTTGAATCTTTGATATGTCTATGCCTACGAGTTCAAACCCCTGTTTTTGCAATAATTCCATATATTTTCCCTCTCCACAACCTACGTCAAGAATTTTTTTCCCATTCAGATGTGTAAATAAAAAATTTAAAAGTGAGGGGTCTAAAATATCTCCCTGTGGTTTTTTTTCCGAATAAAACCAATCATAATGCTGTTGAATTTTTTCTTTTTTCATACTTTATCTCCGTTATTGTATGAAGGTTCATAAATAAACCTTCCTGCACTCTTTTCGCGAACAATTGTTATAATTATTGTTTTATTTGACAAATCAAGTATATCCTCTTTATGACTCTTCACACATTCTGAATCAACTTCTATACCGTAGAAATCTTTTGGATTAAGCACAACAACCCAACCATAGCCACAACCAATATCCAGAGTCTTGCCTTTCACATGGTTTAGGGCAAATTTAAAATGCTCGCTCTTCAAAGTATCAGATTTGTTGCTTCTTGCTTCGAGCTGTTTTTGCACCATTTTTTTCATAATATCTATTCACCGTCTTCTTCATGTATACGACGTCGTTGGGCATATTTTTATCGAATCACCCTTACACAAAAAATTTCTCCATTAACATCATTATTGTGCAATCAAATCCTCTATATTATATCCGGTACAAGATATTATGTCATATTGTAATTCAATGAATTTTTCTTTCATTTTACTACTGTTAATGGTAATCTTTTCGAACTCTTGCAAGTACTCATATAATAATATCTGTAAATTTAAAAGGTTTGATCAAGTATTGTACGTAGATGTACTGATACTGAGTGGTGTCGTGTAACTTCGGACCTCACTTTTGATTACCAAGTGTTATAAAATCTTCTAATGATGTAGTAGGCAGTTCCTTCTCACTCGGACAAACGTGACTGTACTAATTTTGCTCGCAACAGACTGGATTTTAACAGTGATTCAAAGGTTCCTGCATCTGACCAAAAACCATCAATCTTAATTGTTTTCATTCTTTTTTGCTTTACGTACCAATTATTAACATCTGTTATTTCTAGTTCATTTCTTGCGCTTGGTTCCAATGTTTTAATAAACTCAAAAACATCATTCGGATAAATGAAAAGACCAGTTTGAGCATAATTTGATTTGGGTTCTTTAGGCTTTTCTTCAATCGAAACCAAATTACCATTCTTATCAAACACAGCCACACCAAACCTCTGCGGATTTTGCACATCTTTAATAAAAATGTAACCATTGTTATCTTCAAATGCTTCTTTTGGCAAAGTTACTTTTTCAAATATATTATCGCCAACTATTGCAATAACTTTTTCTTTGCCAAAAAAATCTTTAGCCTGAAGTAATGCATGTGCTATTCCAAGTGGTTTATCTTGCACCTTATAAGTAAGTTTCACTCCAAGCTTTTCTCCACTTCCTAGAAAACGCATAAAATCTGCGATATATTCGCCTCCGGTGACTATGCAGATATCATTTACGCCCATTTCTTTTAATGTTTCCAGTGGATGCACAATCATTGGTCGATCAAAAACAGGCAACAAGTGTTTATTTGTTACTAATGTAAGAGGCCTTAATCGTGTTCCTTCTCCACCCGCTAAAATAACACCTTTCATATTTGTTTCACCTCATAATCTAGACCAGTTCCATGGTTTGCCAACTCTATGATCATTTGTTTTACCGTTTACAGATTTTGGAATTATGGCAGAATCATTCCACGGTCTCCTACCTTCATCGGGATTTTTGTAGTCATACAATTTTGAATGAAAATAAATTATAATCGATGGTTCGGCACCCAAATTTTTAGTTCCATGCCAATATTTTCCAGGTATTCTTATCAGTTTTGGATTTTCATCATTCACTATAATTTCATCTAATTCACTGCTTTGTTCATCAAACGCACAAATTTGCATGGAACCTTTAATGACAAGAAAATAATCTACCTGATCACGTTCATGCCTATGCCAGCCTCGTATGACGCCAGGATTACTGATTGATAAATTGGATTGAACTATTTCATCTCCTTCCAGAAATTCATCCCAATCACTTCTCATAATTTCGCTAAAATAACCTCTATCGTCTGTTATTCTTTTCAAATCCAGAATCCTTACTCCTTCTAACATGATTTTCCTTTCTTTAGCAAGGTATTTAAATCTTATAACATTAACACATTTTTGCTATTGAGTTCTAGAATAGAGTTTCAGTGAAAGTAAAGAAATTAACTATTAGTTATAATTAATATAAAATTGTGATTTAGAGGAAGTAGGATTAGGCAGAAGTGAAGAGATATGACTTTTTCAAAATACTTGAGTGCAACAAATAGAAACAATTATAAGAGGAGACCCGACATCGCAGAAAAAAAATGTTCGTTTTGTGATCAACTTTCTGAAAAGAGAAGAATCATTTTTATGACAAAAAACTTTTTCATTGCCCCAGCAGAATTCCCATACAATGTTGGTCATATTATGATCTGTACTAAAAGGCATGTGATAAAACTTTCTGAGCTGAACGAAGAGGAGAACAAAGAAATTTTTTCAGTGATAAAGAACACTTTGGAAGTATTAGAAAGGGCTTATAACACACCATCATTCAATGTAGGTGTGAATCTTGGTGCTCCAGCAGGTGCAACTTATGAACATCTGCATTTTCACATTGTGCCAAGATGGGTAGGTGATTCTGGTTTTATGGAATTGACAGCAAGTACAAGAGTGTTAAAAGAGACAGCCGATGAAACAGTAAATAAACTACGTAAAATGTTTGAGGAAATTTAACATGAGGGTTTTAGTCACAGGTGGAGCAGGTTTTATAGGTAGCAACTTTGTTCATTATTCTCTGCAAAATTTCACAAAGGATGAAATCGTAGTTCTTGACAAACTGACATATGCAGCTAATTTTGAGAATATAAAGGGACTTTTGAAAAATAGAAATTTCAAATTTATTAAGGGTGACATTTGCAATAGGAAACTAATAGAAAAAATTTTAAAAGAAGGCGTTGATGCAATTATTAATTTTGCTGCAGAAACCCATGTAGATAGATCTATAGGGTTTCCAAGTGATTTTGTAAACACAAATATAGTAGGGACTTTTACATTGTTAGATGCGGCAAGAAAATTTGATGTTGATAAATTCGAACAAATATCAACAGATGAAGTTTATGGGAGCTCCCAACTCGATTCCTTTAAAGAAACTGACAGGTTTAATCCATCTAGCCCATATGCTGCAAGTAAAGCTGCTGCAGACGAATTAGTACATTCATATTGGATTACTTACAAGCTTCCAGTTGTTATAACAAGAAGCACAAACAACTATGGTCCTTATCAACATCTAGAAAAATTTATTCCAAAAATGATTACAAATATAATTAACAATATCAGTTTACCAATATACGGTGATGGACAAAATATTAGAAGTTGGATTTTTGTCTTAGATAATTGCGCAGCAATAAAATTTGTATTAGATAATGCAAAACTTGGTGAAATATACAACGTTTGTGGGAAAAATGAACTTGCGAATATAGAGATTGTTCGTTTGATTTTAAAGGAGATGAAAAAATCAGAATCCATGATTCGATTTGTTAAAGATAGACCGGGTCATGATAGACGATATTCCCTTGATTGTGACAAACTTAAAAAACTGGGATGGCAATCTAAAACCGAATTTAATGATGGAATAAGGAAAACAATCAACTGGTATTTAGAGAATGAATCACTCTGGAAGAAATTAGAAAATCCTAACCTGGAGAAAATAAGGTTTGGTTGAGTGTAAAACTATGTATCCAAAAATCTCTCTCATTTGGATTAATCATAACAGCATGGATAAGAAAGAGGTAATTGCTGAATCAATCAAATCTATTCAAAAATTGAATTATCCAGATTTTGAATTGATTGCTGTTGATGATGGTTCCACAGATGGCAGCTCAGGTTTTGTTCATGGTTTGCTGCAAAAGTCAAAAATTAAATGGAAATTTTTTAGGCAGGAAACAAATAGAGGTTTGCACAGTTGTTTGAATATTGCATATTCGATGATGGATAAAAAATCTAAATATTTCATGATTCTGAACAATGATGCAAAACTTTATCCTAATGCTTTGAAAGGACTAGTTGAAGGTTTGGAAAAAGATGACAAAGTTGGAGCAGCTATGGGGATAGAACTTTATTGGAATTCAAGAGTTGTGGCAAATGCAGGAATAATGTTTGATGAATTATTGTACGGAAATACGTTATGTCAAGGTTTGAATGTAAATGAGTGTGAAAAAAAGGCACATTTAATTTCAGCAGCTTCAACCGCATTGGGAATTTTCAGAACTAAGGCATTCAAAAAATTTGGTAAAAAAATTGCGTATGAAGATATGGTTCGACATTTTAATGAAACTTTCTTTGGAGCCAGATTGTGGAATATTGGATACAAAGTTATGTATTATCCTATCATTGTTGGTGAACATTATAGAGCTGTCTCTGAACAGAGTCGATCATCCAAAAGATTTTATTATAAACTAAAGGGATGGATGACATTATTACTGATTTCAAATAGTCAATACAAGGATTCTGTAACTAAAGATTTGTTCTTATTGAAAAACTTATTTGGACACATTAAACATGACCCTAGAAATTTCAGAGAATATGCAAGTTTGTATAGAAAGATTTCTCATGACTCACAACAAAAAGCGAAGGAATTGAGGAAAAAGAAAGTCGTCATAGACATTTACAAAATGCCACACATAAAAGGATTCAGGTATTTTTGGATATCATCTGCTAGTTTAACAGAAAGATGGCAACCAAATTTAAGATTCAGGGATTTGTTAAAGGCAAAATCCGTATATCTTCCAAGAACTTGAGGAAAGGTGTGTATTTTGTTTGTGAAAAATAGTTCTTTAACAAAGTAGCATAACTATAATTTTTAAAGATATAGTTGTAATAAGTAATGTGATGATATGAAGCTAAAGGGAACAACAAATTTAGTCACAGGCGCAGCTGGATTTATTGGTTCACATGAGTGCCGAAGACTTCTAAATGAAGGCGCAAAGGTCATAGGTGCGGACAATCTTTTGGCTGGACGAATGTGGAGAGTAGAAGAATTGCTTAAGAACAAGAACTTCACGTTTCACAAACTAGATTTAAGAGATGCAAAAAATTGTTTGACTGCTACTAAAGATGTTGATTATGTTTGGCATTTTGCAGCTAATATGGGTGGAATAAGTTTTATAACAAAAGTTGGCGCGGATGTGATGCGAGATAATTTGGTTATGAATGTTAACATGGTTGAAGCTAGTAGAAAAAACGATGTTAAAAGAATGTTCTATTCGTCTTCAGCTTGTGTCTATCCTGAAGAAAAACAAAGCAATCTTGGAGTAATACCCTTGAAGGAAAGCGATGCATTCCCAGCAAATCCAGACACTTTCTATGGTTGGGAGAAATTAGTCACTGAGAAAGTTTGCGAATCATACAGTAAGGATTACGGAATGGAATTTAGAATTTCTAGATTTCATAATGTTTATGGCCCGTATGGTAATTTTGATGATGAAAGAGCAAAAGTAATTGCTTTATTGTGCAGAGCTGCGATTCTGTATCCAAAAGAAACTATAACAATATATGGAGACGGAAAGCAAGAGCGTTCTTATTTGTTCATTGACGATGCAATAGAAGCTACAGTACGATTAATGTTGAGTGATTTTACGAAACCACTGAACATTGGAACTGATAGACTAATTTCTGTTATTGATTTAGTAAATCTTGTGATCGAAATTTCTGGCAAAGACATTGATCCAGTTTATGATGCAACTAGACCCCAAGGTGTGAGAAGCAGAAATGCAGATTTAACTTTAATTAAAAAAGTTCTTGGATGGGATCCTAAGGTCTCCTTAGAAGAAGGCATTAAAGAGAATTATAAATGGATGAATGAGTTCTTCAAAGCAAAAGGTGTTTTTGAAAAGGACATGACTGTAGAAGAAATACAAAGTCTTTAGAGTGAAAACATGAAAGTTTCTGTAATTGGCCTTGGTGGCATAGGCTACTCATGGGCAGTTCTCCTTGCATCCATAGATTACAAGGTTGTAGGAATAGATATTAATCCCAATGTTATCAAAAATCCAAGAGCAGATAAAAGTGTAAGAGAGCTTTTTGCAAAACATGAAAATAAAATTAAAAAAAACCTAAAGCTGACAACCAATTATAAAGAAATAAAGGATTGTGAATTAATTTTTTGCACTGTCAATGCTGGATTTGATGATCAAACTCGCCAATTAAATCTAAAACCAGTAGAAGCTGTTCTTGAAACTACAAATAAAATGTTTAAAAAGCCACCAACGATAATCGTTATCACTACTTTACCATATGGCGCTTCAAAAATTTTATCCAGAATATGTGATTATGCTGTTGTACCACAGATGGTAGCACAAGGACATTATGTTTATGGTTACATCAACCCACCCTTTATTATCATTGGTTCAACCTCTAAGAAAGCAGAGAAAGATGCAAAAAGTTTTTACGAAGAATTCTTTAAAAGGTTGAAGATAAAACAACCTCCAACTTATTTCACTGATCCTAGAACAGTAGAAATGACAAAACTAGTAGCAAATGCCTTTTTGAGCATGAAGTTAGTTTTCGCAAATACCATCAACACTCTATGCGAACCAGAAAATATTGATGCAAGACTTATTTTAAAAGCAATGGGCAATGATCCTCGAATAGGGTACGGATTTTTGACAGCGTATTATGCCTATGGCGGTGAATGTTTTCCAAAGGATATGAAAGCACTTATTACAACTTGCAAGGAGATTGCTACAAAGGGAAAAATGAAGCCAGCTGAATTGTTTGAAGTTATTGAAGCACTTAATAATGAACGTGTGTTCAGTCCAATTAATGTGCTGCAAGATAAAGACCTTCTCGATAAAAGCACAAAAATCGCTATTTTGGGTCTAGCATACAAGGCAGGAATATCTGACACGAGAAGCTCTCCGAGTATGATTTTGGTTGATGAATTAAGAAATGAAGGTTATACAATCGATAGTTATGATCCAAATTTACCTGGCCAGAAAAAACTAGATAGCATTTTAAAAACGTCTGATGTCGTTATTGTGACAACTGCTGAAAAAGAGTTTCAAGAACTGAATTTGAATTCAAAATGCAAAGCCGTGCTAGACTATGCTAATATCGTTGATTCTAAATCAATACCAAAAAATGTTTCTTTTTTCAAGGCTGGAGTAGGTTGGTTAAAGAAAAGCTAAAGTCTCATTCTTCTCTTCTATCTATTTTGAGGTGGTGGAATTATTCCTTTTTTCTGCAAAACAATTTTGTTAGCATCCAAGTAACTCTCTAATGTTCCGATATCAATCCAAAACTGCGGGTTTGCAACATATCCATACAACTCGCCTCTTCTCGCAAGTTTTGCAAAAACTGTTGGTTCGATTCTAACTTTCCCATCTGGTATCATGTCTATTATTCTTGGCTCCAGAACATAGTATCCGGCATTTGCAAAATTTGAAGGTGCTGTATCTAAACTTGGCTTCTCAACAAATTCGCTAATTCGTCCATCACTTTCAAGTCTTGCGATTCCAAATCGTGGTGTCTCCTCTTTTTTTACTTCAAAAAGAACAATTGTTCCAAGTCCTTTCTTTTCTCTGTGGTAGTCAAGTGCTTCTTGCAGATTTATTTTTGTAACAATGTCACCATTACAGCCAAAGAAAGTTTTATCCACATGTGCAGCTTTTGCAAGAGTTTTCAAATCCCCACCAGTCTCTAAACAATTTGTATGCACTGTATAAACTGGCACTCTATAAGTTTTGTTCCTGAAATAACGGTTTATATTATCTTCCAAATGACTTACTCCTACATAGATTTCTCCCATTTCTAAAACAGCTGCTAAATTTTCTATACCATAATCTATTGTTGGTATACCGCCAACTGGCAAAAGTGGTTTTGGAATCCCATAGGTAAGTGGGCGTAATCTCGTTCCTTCGCCTGCAGCCAATATCAAAGCTTTCATTTTATCTCCTGAATATTTAGCGCTATTATCAACAACATGATTCTGTGACATACAGTGTTTAAAAATGAGTAAAGATTTAAGGTTTACTATCTTTCTCTTTCTGTTTCTGCATAATTTTTAGTCCCTCTTCTATTCCAACGAGCTTAACACCACTTTCCTTTTCAGCTTTCTTATTAGAAAGATGACAATTTCCTCTTTTTGCCGGTAATGTAAAATCTTTCGAGCTTTTTGGTTTGATAAGATTTTTATCTAATGCAAATACTTCAGCAATCTTCAATGCGAAATCATATCTATTGATGTAATCTGATCCAACAACATGATAAATTCCATTTTTATTTTTTTCCAAAACCGAGGCAATTACTTCAGCACAATTATCAAGGAATGTTGGTGTGTTATACCAATCTATAACTTCATTATGGATTTTTCCTGCAGTTAAATCAGCAATGGTTTTGGTAACAGTATTTTGTTTTTGCTCTTTGCTAACCCATCCATATGGGTGGTCTATTCTTGCTATCAGAAAAGGCAATCCAGAATTAGAAACTATTTTTTCACCTTCCAATTTTGTTCGTCCATAATTATTTACAGGACTTGTTTGGTCATCTTCATGGTAAAGATTTTTTCTGCCATCAAAAACAGCGCTAGTGGAAATATAAGCAATTTTTGCATTTACTGCTTTACACCCATCAACAATATTTCTAGTTCCCTCAACATTTACTTTCCATGCCTTCTCTTTGTCTGTCTCACATTCATCCATACTTGGAACAGCTGCAGTATGTACAACAATATCAGGCCTAACTTTTTTTAACAATTCCATGGTTTTCGTTTTATCTGTTATGTCAAGCAAGTCTGTTTTGCAATTATCAGGGGGTGTTTCGTGAGGCAAAAAAGTAGCAAAAACATCATATTTTTTTTTCATCATAAGTTTTACAATTTTTGAACCAATTCCACTGAATCCACCAATTATCAAGACTTTCATTTCGTTCCCCATATAAACTAAAACTTAATACTTAATTTATTAAGTAATCGATTTATTGAATGTAATAAGGGTGTTATTGAATGGGCGAAATCACAGAGTGCAGGGTGTGTAAGAGTAAAGACTTACATAAATTTTTATCTTTAGGGCCTCAACCCCTTGCGAATAGTTTTTTGAGGAAAGAAGATTTGACTTTATCAGAACCATTTTATCCTTTGGACGTTTGTTTCTGTAAAAACTGTGGTTTAGTGCAATTAACTTATGTTGTATCTGGAGAAATTATGTTCAAAAATTATGTTTACATCACTTCAGCTTCGGCACCATTGATTAATCATTTCTCACAACTTGCAGATGATGTAATTGAGAAGTTTAACTTCCCAAAAAATTCTCTGGTAATAGACATAGGAAGTAATGATGGAACTTTGCTAAGCGTTTTCAAGAAACGTGGGATGCAAACATTAGGTGTTGACCCAGCAACGAATATAGCTAAACTAGCAGAAGCCAATGGAATAGAAACATTTAATGATTTCTTTAATGAAAAGAATGCCTCTAAAATTTTAGAGGAAAAAGGAAAGGCAAAAATAATTACAGGAACAAATGTCTTTGCACATGTGCCTGATTTGGATGATTTCCTTAAGGGTGTAAACACACTTTTAGAAGATGATGGCGTGTTCATCATCGAAGTTCCTTACTTGGTTGACTTGATGGAGAAAACTGAATTTGATACAATTTATCATGAACATCTTTCTTATTTCGCTTTGAGACCACTTGCTACACTTTTCAATCGATTCAATATGCAAATTGTTGATGTCAAACGTGTGGACATACATGGTGGCACAATTCGTGTTTTTGTTCGTAAATCTAAATTAAACTTGACTTCTTCGCAGAATGTGAAAGAACTGTTAGAGTTGGAAAAAAATCTAAAGTTGGATAAACTTGAAACTTTCATACAATTTTCAAATAAAATATCCGATTTAAAGGAAAGATTACTCCAGTTATTAAGGCAGGTAAAATCTGAAGGACATAGAATAGTTGGGTGGGGTGCTACAGCAAAAGGCAACACGTTATTGAATTATTTTAAGATTGGCATAAGCCTTCTTGATTATATTGTTGACAGCACCCCATTGAAACAAGGCTTGTACACACCAGGGATGCACATTCCAGTGTTTCCAGAAGAGAAAGTTTTTGAAGATAAACCAAATTATGCATTGATTTTAGCTTGGAATTTTGCAGATGCTATAATGAGACGCCACAAAAAATATACAGAGATTGGTGGAAAATTTATTGTGCCAATCCCAGAACTTAAAGTTTTATAGCAATTCAGAAATCACATTTTTAAAGTCTTTGCCTATCACTTTTGTCGTAAATCTTTTTTTAAATAATGAATAGCCATTCTTTGCAATTTTATTTCGTAGTGCAGGTTCTTCTTTTAACAAAAGAATTTTTTCAGCTATTTCTTTTGGAGCAACTGAATTACATGTCAATAAATGCTGATAATTTTTCAATCCAGCCTCCTTTAATGTTGGTAAAGTCTGATTGATCAAAGGTTTTTTCATGGCTATAGCTTCAAAAATTTTATTTGGAATATATCTGTATACTTTTTTTGCAGTTCCAAATGTGCCTAAACATATGTCAGAGTCAGTCATCAAGCTTGGTAATTTTTCATAAGGTACCCATCTTCCCAGCAACTCAATATTTTTTGGCTTTAATTTTCTCCATAAATCCCTTATTATCAAATCATCTAGAGTATAACCCTGAATCTTAAATTTTATTTCTTTATTTTTCTCCAAAATTTTTGCAGCTTTAATTATGTTTTCTATTCCATGAATAGTTGGTATATGAGTTCCATGGAAATAAACTACAAATTCATCTCCTATTTTTTCCCTCTTCCTTGGGTAGAACACATCTTCATCTGTGCCAAGAAAAACGCGCCTAAATTTTTCAATAGGTAGCTTAAATTCTTTCGAGAAAAATTTCATGTCAGCATGCGTAACAAGTATTGTCAAATCCGATCGGGAGCACGCTATTCTATCAAATTGCCAGTATATCTTTGATTCTAAGGAGTTTCTTTTACTGGGATTATCAGTTATTAGTGTTTCATAAAGTGAAATGAATGCATCAAAGATTACATCTTTATTTCTCCATTTTGCCAGATATTTCGCTAATGATACATCATACCATCCAGGATAGCCAACAACCATCGCATCATAATCTTTTATCTTTGCGTGCTTGATCGCTAATGCAGTAAATCTTGGAATGTTTACTGCTTTAAATTTATTTGGTAATATTTTTTGCATGCTATTGCATTCTGCAATGTCAACACCATTTTTCTTTAGTCCTTTCATGAGAATTCTGGTTCTAGGATAGGTTTTATCATATCCACCAAAATAACAAACTTTCATACAAATTGATTAATTAACACAACATATAATAACTTTCATGAAACTATCTTCTACAAGAAGTAAAGAATATGAAATTATACAAAAAGTTCTAGAAAAAGAAATTCAGGATGGACAGAATATTATAGAAGTTGGATGTGGCAATGCTCTAATGTCATATGAATTGAAATTAAAAAAACATCATGTGAAAGTTTCTTTATTAGATATAAACAAAAAAACAATATTGGGCCTCAAGAAGAATTTCAAGAAAACACCGTTGATAGTAGGAGATATATTGAATCTTCCTTTCAAATCCAATGCTTTTGATGTCGCATATAATGAAGGAGTAATTGAACATACTGATACAGAAAAAGCTATTAAGGAAATGTGTAGAATTAGTAAAAAAATAATAATTTTTGTTCCAAATGGTGGGCATCCTGTGTATTTGGGTAAAAAGTATTTTCGAAAGTTAATAGGCAAATGGCCATGGGATGAACTTTACGGAAAAGAGAGAAACATTACATTAAGAATGCTTGAAAAATGGATTGAGAAATCTAATTTTAAAATAAAGAAAATATTTACTTTTAGTTTTAGATTTCCACAAATAGGTGTTATTGCAGAGAGATCTTAATGAAAGTCAAAAATTCTATTTTGATTGATATTGATGATGTTCATCCAGAAACGTCTTCCATGGGTACTGACTGTTCTGGTGATATGGATCAAGGTATTTTCAAATATTTGAATAAGCTTGTGGATGAATTTCCAGAAATTAAAATTACACTATTTGTTGTTCCTGATTGGCTGTATAAACCGCAGTTACTGCCTTTCAAGGTCCTTCCAATTTACTTGAAAAAATGGAATCATGAATTCCAGATAGACAAACATAAAGAATGGTGCAATTGGCTAAGAGAAAAGGTGAAATCAGGAAAGTTCGAAGTTGGCGTACATGGTCTTCATCATTTTCAAGGAAAAAAACCATTTTCTGCAGAATTCCAAAATTTGAGCTATGGTGAATGTGAAAAAAGAATTTCCCAAGCTGAAAAGCTTTTGGAAAAATGTGACATTCCATTCGTCAAAGCCTTTAGACCTCCGGGGTGGATTGGGTCCAAGTTTTTAATGAGTGTTTTGCAAAAAAGAAAATATTTGGTTACTGGTTCTGTTGATACACAAGATGAAATTTCTGATGATTCCACAACAAGTGGACCAGGCCTGAAAACGAACTTACTCTATCTTGAAAAGCTAAATGGTATTTACAATGTGCCTGTCAATTGTGACATAAAGAAATCTAATTTTGAGCGCATCGAACAGATTATTAGATTGAATGGTTTAGTTGTTTTGCATGGACATATAGAGAATGATTATCATGGTGAAAAAATTTACAATGGTGTTGATAAGGAATCTTATGATAATTTGAAGAACATCTTAAAGTTGATCTTTGACAAGATTCCGGATGTAAATTTCCCTGGATTTTCCGGAATTTATAACAGCTTGTTATAAATTTTTAATCTCTTTTTAGTTGCTTCTTGAATGGAAAACTTCTTTTCTGTAATTTCCTTTGCTCTTTCACCCATCTGTTTCCTTTTTCGCTCATTAGTCAAGAGCTCTACTATTTTTTCTGCATATTTATTTAAATCATTAAAATCTATAAGCGTACCATTGACATTATTTTGAATGATATCGGGAATCCCGCCGACATTAAAGGCAATGCATGGCTTCTTGCATGCCATTGCTTCTAACAATATATAACCAAAAGGCTCTTCTTGTGATGTCAAACAAAAAATGTCCGCAGAGTCTAATGCATCATTTTTATATTCATTTGGTATTATTCCAGTGATCTTCACATCTTTTTTCAAATTCAATTTTTGTATCAAGTTTAGAATCTTTCTCTCCTCATTCTTCTCCTTCGCACCAGCTATGATCAAATAAGCATCATCCACATCTTTTTTAACATGTGCAAATATTTTTATCATCAAGTCAATTCTCTTGACTGGAAAAATTCTGCTGAAATTCAAAATTATTTTTTTATTTTTAGGGATTCCATATCTCTCCTTGAATCTTTTTCCATTTCTTCTTGTGAACCACTTTGTATCAATAGAATTGTGAATTATTGTTATTTTACTTTCATCGAGCTTTGGGAATTTTTCTAACAATAGTTTTTTCCCTGCTGAAGAAAGTGTTTCTATTGCATCACTTTCATATACCACATTTTTCCCAATTCTGTTCAATATTTTGAAGCCTAATCCAAAAACACCTTTTGGTATGTTCGGCCTTCTCTGAGTAAAGACGAACGGTAAGTTTTTCTCTCGTGCTACCCTTAATCCTTGCCACGATATTGGCTGATAATATTCGTTTGAATGAATCAAATCAAGGTTTTCATTCTGAAGCACTTGGGTTAAATTCTTTGGAAATACAAGACCCTTTACTCTGAATGATATGTCAAATCTCTTGACATTGAGAGACGATGAAATTTTTCTTTTCTGACTAGCTAGTTTAATCCTTCCAGCATAATACTGATATGATTTTTCTGATGAGGAGAACCATGTTACGTTGCAATGTTTTGATAATTCCTGTAACTGATAGTAGATAGGTCCTTTGAAGAATTCGGACATGAATGTAGTTATATAGCCAATTTTCATACTTAAATTAATGATACTGTTAACTTTAAAATTACTAATCGGACTCTTTCTTTTAGAGGCAATAGGATATTCTATTTTTGTTTTAATCTTCAGTTCAGGTAGATTTAAGGCCAAGTCAGTTAAAAGGCTTCCAAAAGTCAGCATAATAATTCCGGCTTATAATGAAGAGAAAGTAATAAGGAAGAAATTGTTAAGCATAAGGAATTTAAACTATCCGAAAACCCTTATAGAAACGGTAATAACCGATGACTGTTCTGATGATAATACAGTCAAAATAGTTAAAAAGTTCAAGGAAGTAAAACTGATTTTGCATAAAACAAGAAAAGGCCAAACTAGTGCCATAAACACAGGTGTAAGAAATTCTACTGGTGATTATCTTTTAATTTCTGATTCTGACACTCTTTTTGAAAAAAATTCTTTGATCAATGCAACCAAGTTCTTAGACCCATCTGTTGGCGCAATATCTGGTATTGTGTCTCATGTTTTCACAGACAATTCACTATTTTCAAAAATTTCCAATCTCAGTTGGCTTTTGAGAGCACCAAAGCAAGTCGCTGAAAGTAATGTCGATAGTACTTTGCCAATACTAACTCCCTTTACCTTAATGAGTAAGAAAATCTGGGAACCTCTTAATGAAAAAATAATTGCGCAAGATCTTAATGTAGCTTTGCGATTAAGGGAAAGAGGATATCGAGTTATTTGCGTCCCCGATTGTAAAGTTTCTATTTATAACCCAGGGAAATTTTCTCAAGTTGCACAACAAAGGAAAAGACAAGTTTTTGGTGCCATCAAAACTCTGCAAAAGTTTCAAGGTATGCTTTTTAATTTGAAATATGGTCTTTTCGGTCTTTTCATTTTTCCTAGATATTTTTACCATGTTGTTTTGAAACAATTAGTTTTTGGTCTAATTTGTTTGTTACTTTTAATTAATTTCTTTTTCAATCCCTTTGTGACTTTAGTTTACATTTGTTTGTTCATTCTTGGTGTAATTCTATCAGATTTTTTAATAGCACTATCGTTAGTTCTGAACTTTAGAGAAAGAACTAGCATTATTTTCTATTCATTACTGAGACTTCCATTCTTATTCTTGATGGCCTTAGTGAATCTCCAAGCTCTTGTTCAATCAGTTTTCAAACAAGAAACTGCTGAATGGCAAAGATAATCAACTTAGTCTGCCAAGGAGATTACTAACAACTTTTACGCATCCATAAAAGTAAATCAGGAAAGGAAGCAATACATTCTTCTCTTTGAATCCAGCCTTCCATGGGTTAAGTATTAAGTGGAATAACCTTTGTGGTAGGGGAAAATCTGTAAAGTTTAATTTTTTCCATTCTTTCCAACCCCTTCCATACTGGAATTGCTGTTTTGCATAAGCAACCAAGTTACTTTTGAAGTGATGGCGAATAGCGAGGATTTTTGCATAATAGATTTTATATCCATGTTTTCTGATTCTGTGTGACAATTCGGTATCTTCGGTCCATATTAAATTTTCATTGAATAAACCAGTCTTCTCAAAAACTTCTGATTTGAAGCAAGCGGCCTCGCAAGCTATATTGGAGTATTCAGTCATATTTTTTGTGAAATCAGATATCATGGAATAACTTGTGATATAGTATACAATCCTTTCCCAAAAATTTTTTGGTGGTAGTTGATAAGATCCTAATGCTCCACATTCTGGTAATTTATCTAGAGTCCTCACAGCATTTTTTATCCAATGCTTTGGAAGAACCACATCACTGTTTACTATTACAACATATTTGGTTTTTAGTTTCAGAGCTTCTTTCAAGGTGATATTTCTTCCCCGTGAAATGTTAGTCTTGCTTCTGAAGATTTTATACGGTTTGAATTTTTGAATAACCTCAAAAGTTCCATCAGTAGAGTTAGCATCATGAACGAATAATTTATGTGGATAATCTTGTTTCATTAATGATTCTAAGCAAGCCTCAATATTTTTTATATCATTTCTTACTGTCAAGCATACTGGTATTGGTCGCATATTTTATACAAGAACTCCGAAGTTATTTAAATCAAACTAAACTCATATGAAAGGAATTATAGAAAAAACCAATTGTATTCCCATCATTATCATGACAATTTGTTTCTCAGTAAAATTCCCAGAGTTCATTATAAGATGTGTCCAAGAGTAAATGGATTTTCCGTATCTAGATTTAATTGCCCCATCTTTTTGCAAAATTCCCAAATCTGTTGGAAATCTCCCCAGTTTCCATCTTGCGTAGAATTTCAATGCACCTTGTATTATGAATGGTGTCATGACAATTATAGCTGCTCGTTCCATGTTTCCTAATATCGCGCCAGTTGCAACTATTGCCCCCAGCAAATAAGTCATACTGTCTCCCGGCAGAATTTTTGCAGGGCACCAATTATATTTCAAAATTGCTAGTAATGCAGCAGCAGTTGCAAAAAAGATTGATGCTGCAATGTAAGATCCATGAAGATAAGCAAACAGACCGAGGAATGTTGTATAAATTAAACCAAGTCCAGCTTCTAGGCCATTAAACCCACCGAGCATATTCACCATATTCGCAGCACCGACTATCCCGATTGGAACTATAATTAATGGAAATAAAATTCCAAAATTAACAGATCCTAGTATTGGCAAAGTCATAGTACTTTGCCCAGCTTTAATTACCACTAAAGGCAAGACTGCTGGAATAGTGAGCAAAGGTTTTTGCCATGATGACAAGCCGCCTTTGCCTTCCTGATAGTTTACAGTTGTGATATCTTTTGATTTCACTTGCTTCGTGTTCAAATCATCAACAAGACCAACAAAAGTTATGATCATGATTGTTGTCATTGCTGCGAAAATATCTGTAAAATTTGTTACGTTATTGAGCAAAAAAGTTTGAGTGAATACAGAAACCAAAAGACCTGCCATCACACCAGTTGCGACAGGGACTCCTGCCGATTGTGGAATCAGTGGTTTATTCTTCTTATGAACATCTGCAGTTGTAATCCCAACGAGTCTAAAATATCTTATGATATAAGGCGTGAAAAAATATGTCGCAAGAAAGGAGATAATAATTGCGATGGATAAATCAACCATCTTCTCAACCTATAACCTCAAATAGCATTGTCCCATCGCACACACTACCTTGGGCTAGTGCAGATTTACAAAAATCAAGTGAAGCTCCATTTTCTCTAACCTGCTTGAAATCTTTTGTATCATTTACAAGTGTCTCAACAAAACTTACTGGATATGATAAGAAAATAGGTTCATTGCTCAAGCTGAATTTTTGGACAAAAATGTAAGTTATACCATTTGCCTTCAATCTTTCTTTCATCAACAAGGTGTTGTTAGTTGCTATTATGTCTGCTAAATCTGGCAGATTCCAAAATGCCTGCCTCTCACAGTTATAAACCGTTGGGTGTGTGTTTAAAGAGAGAAGTATGGCATCCTTCGGCAAATTGCTTTTTATGTAGGTGCACATGTCGAAGAAGGATGCTGAAAATTGTTTGTAGCCAGCATAACTTTTTGTCTGCGAGTTGTAAAATCTTGCTGCCGTCAATTTTGAATTCAAATTCAAATAAGCTGCAAAGATTATTAACAAGATAAAAACATATGCGATATATTTATTTCTATCTTCGAGCACTTTCCATAATTTTCCCCCGAAGATTCCTACAGTAAATGCAATCCCTAATACAAGTCCTAATACATATCTTGCCATGTCTTCTACCCTGATGTTCAGTGAGAAATATGTTAGAGGAATTAGCATCAATAAAAGAGGAACAACAAAAATGAATTTATTTTCTCTTTCAATCCATAGCAGGAAGAGCCCTATTGCAAAACCAAGTGGAACGAACCAAAGAATTCCAAAAGCGAAATTCAAGTAATTAGTTATTCCAAAACTAATCAAAGCTGCTTCAGTTTGAGTTTCTGTTGCTCTTCCAGCAAATTGATTTTGTGGTGTATATTGAATGGTTGTTGGCTTGGAATTTCCTCCTATGAATGGGATTCCAGTTGAGCCATAATAGATTTGATTTCTTAATAAGAATGGACCAACTAGCAGGAGCACAATTATTGCAAGTAACGGAAATATTCTGTTTATCTCACCGACTCTTTTCTTATAGAAATACAACAAAAAGAAGAATGCATAAAACAGAAGGGCAAAATAGCCAGAAGTTTTAGTTAATATTGACAACGCAGCAAATATTCCCGAAGCAACCCAATATTTTCTTTCTCCAGTCTGATAAGCCAATGCTGCCAAAAGAAAAGATAAACTGATGTAAAAAACTAGCAACATCTCAACGTAGAATAGGACAGTATATGTCACATATGCTGGTATTGTTATGAGCACTAAAGCTGTTACAAGACCAACCTTTTCATTGAACATTTTTTTGACAAGTATATAAACTGAAATTCCTGTTAGGAAAGCTATGAAAGGAGTAAGGAATTTGACAATTAATTCAGAAAATCCGAATAGCATATAAAATCCTGATTGCAAGAAGTCCCATGCAGGTGGCCTTGAAAAATCAAAATATGCGAGTTTTGTTCCGTACAAAGGAATATTTATTGGATATTCAAAATTTTGTGCTATCCATCTGCCAAGATGGACATAAAGACCCTCATCACCAAAGGCAATTGGACTGTTCAGAGTTACACTAAAGCCAAGACCAGTGAAGAACGCTATTGCTACAAGCGAAACTAGTAAAACAGGATTCTTTATTTCAATCGACAATTCTTCTCCAGGCAAAACATCACCGAATACTGATTATTATTAAATCATATAATTAAATCTGTTTAATATGAAAATACTTCACATTGGCAAGTATTTGCCACCGTTTGTTAAAGGTGGAATAGAAAGTTATACATATGATCTTGTTAAGAGCCTTTCCAGAAAAGCAGATTTTCATATTATTGTTTCTAATACAAAGTTTGAATCTGCAACAAAAAATTTAGATGGGATCAAGGTCTATTTTCTACCAAGAATTGGTAGCTTGCTCGAAGCACCAATAAACACATCACCTTATTCAATTATATCTAAAGTCAAGCCTGACATAATTCACTTTCACATGCCAAATCCATTCATGGAATTTTATTTGCTCTTCTATTTTGTATTGTTTGGTAAGAAAACGAAATTTGTTATCACATATCATGCAGATGCTCCCCATTATTCAATCATTGATGTAATCGCAGATTTTGCCAGATTATTTTTTGCCAGATTATTGCTTGGTTATGCAGATAAGATAATTATCACTAGCGAAAATTATAGGCTTGGATCGAAAATTTTGAAAAATGTATACAAGAAAAAAATTGTTGTTATTCCACTTGGTGTTGATACTAATCTTAAGGCCGGTTCTGTTGAAGAGTTAAAGAAAAGATACGGGCTGAAAAATGAGAAAATAGTTCTGTTTGTCGGAAGGTTATTTCCATACAAAGGCTTGGAATATGCGTTAAAAGCAATGAAAATTGTTGTTAAAGAATTTCCTGATACGAGATTTGTAATTTTTGGTTATGGTGAATTGATGAATAAATTGAAGAAATTATCTGATAAACTTGGGTTGCGAAAAAAAGTTTTATTTACAGGCACATTACCAGATCTTGAACGAAACACATTTTATAAGATGTGTGACATTTTTATTCTACCTTCGATCAATAGAGGTGAAGCATTCGGTGTATCTATGCTAGAGGCAATGACCTTTTCAAGACCGATTGTTTCAACTGACATCAAGTTTAGCGGTGTGAATTTTGTGAATATAAACAACAAGACAGGATTTGTTGTGAAAATTAAAGATGAAAAGCAACTAGCCGAAGCTATAATTAAACTTTTAAGTAATGAAGAATTAAGAAAAAGATTTGGGCGTGAAGCAAGGAAAAGAGTTTTGAAATATTTTGATAAGATGTTAATGTCTGAAAGAACTTATGAGATTTATAAATACCTCTTACAGAATAAATAAAATGATTTTATGGAAGACAAATGGACTGAAGATGTCATAAAATGGCATTCAGAAATTGATTGGAATAAGAGAAGACTAAATGCAGGAATAGTTTTCAATTTTTACGACAAAGTATTAAAAAAATCTTTTGACGTTCTTGACGTCCATGATAACCAAAAAATTTTAGATCTCGCATGCGGTTCCGGGCTTTTTATTAAGGAGCTTTTAAAAAATTATGATGTCAGTGTTGTTGGAGTTGATTTGAGTGATGCTATGCTCAAAGCTGCAAGAAAAAATCTTGAAGGATTTGATAGAAAAAGATGGATGTTAAAAAAAGCAGATGCAAGAAATTTACCCTTCAAGTCTGAGTTTGATCGAGTCTTGATGATTGATCTGATGTGTCATTTGAATGAACCCGAAAGAGTTTTGCGAAATGTTTATAAGGTTTTAAAGAATGGAGAAAAAGCAGTTATTATTACGCAAGGAAAGTATTGCCTATATAGACTTGCTAAATACTATTTAATGACATCAAAACCACCAACAAAATTTTATTCAAGAAAGGAAATTGAGTGCATGCTTAGAAAAGTTGGATTTAAGAAAATTAAATTTGATAAAATAAAAATCATTGATTTTCCTCTAGCTCCTGTAGAGGAACATGTAGCAATAGCAGAGAAATGATTTCATGAACAAAATAATCAATACAGCATTCACTCAATTCAAAAAATACTACTATGTTCTTTTGTTACTCGGAATTATTTATTTTGCAGCATGGTTAAGATGGGCGACTGCAAATTTTGACATTCTTTTAGACTATGATCCATGGTGGTTCTATAGATATGCAAATACAATCTATCAGAACAATTTTGTTCCACCACGCTGGGATCTCTTGAGCTTCTATCCACCAGGTAGGCCTGTTGATTTCTATCTCGGTTGGTCTTACACAATTGCAATCTTTTACGCAATATGGACTAAATTAGTCAGTGGCTTGACAATGATGAAATTCTCTGGCTATTTTGTAGCCATATTCGCAGCCATTTGTGCAGTACCAGCATATTTTGTTGGTAAAACTGTTACGAATAAATGGGGTGGATTAGCTACAGCTCTTTTTGCAGTGGCAACTCCAGCTTTCCTAGCTGTTTCAATGGCAGGCTATCCAGACAGTGATTCTGTCGATGTGTTTTACACGTTCTTAGTCGTTTATGCAACTCTCTATGCAATTCAGAAAAGAACAAAACTGAGTATTGCATTTGCAGTCTTAAGCAATTGGTTATTCGCATTGAACTGGACTAATAGTTCATATATCTATTTCATCTTCCTTGGTTTCATTCCAATCCTGCTTTTGTTTCAAATCCTTGGCGCTTGGTTTTCTGGAAGAGGTAGAGGATTCAAAGGGACTATTGTTGACAAAATAAAAGAAAATAAAAGTCTGATAATAGTTATTCTTGAGATTGGAGTATTGCTAGAAATTGTCTCACTTGCAACACAATTCTGGCCCTTTAACGTTTGGCCACTGGAGAAGCAACTCTTGGGAGGCATGAACATCCTGAGTGGTCAATACTTACTTGTCAATCAATCAGTTGCAGAACTACAAGCACTGAATGTTTTCTCACTAAAAGGATTATTATCTATAATCGCGAGAATTGGAGGAGTTCCTTTTGTTCTAGCAACCGTGGGAATGCTTCTTGTTGCCTATTACAAACGTAAAAAGAAATTACCGATTAGCATTGCTGAATATTTCACAATAATTTGGATGATAATATCATTCATTCTGATAACAAGAGGAATAAGATTTTCATTGCTTTTCTCGATAGCTATTGCAACTGCTGCAGGATTTGTCATAGGCAATTTGATTGATTTCATGAAGAAAAAGGAATATAACTTTACTTTAGGATTTGTTTTCACAATGTTGTTGCTCACTGTTCTTATTGGTGCTTACAATTCTAAACTCATTGATTTGTTCGGAATGATTGCTGGATTGATTTTTATTTTGCTTTTGAGTTTTGTTTTTTGGAAGCCGTCACAGGAGTTAAAGATACCAATTGCCATTGGTTATGGGATTCTTTTGATAGCGTTATTGTGGCATGTCTCAGAGAATGTTACATTTTCAAGAGGGTTGAGTGGATTAGAAGTTGATCAAAACTGGAAGGATGCTTTGACATGGCTGAAGACAAATGCTGATAAAGATTCATTGGTTGCAACATGGTGGGATCCAGGTCACATAATAACTGGGTTCACAGGATTGAAAGTTCATGCAGATGGTGCTCATTGTATTCCAGAATCTTGCATACCCTACAACCATAATGATAGAATTCAGGATATGGGGACAATGCTCTCAACAAAAAATGAAAATCAAACAATAGAGCTTTTGAAAAAATATAAAGAATTGACACCAGGGCAATGCGCTGAAGCTAGGCAGACGTTTGGAAATGTAATGCCTGCAGATGCTTGCAAACCCGTTACTGATATTTACCTTATTGTAAGTAATGATCTCATTGGCAAATATTATTGGCTAAATTATTTCGGACAGAACAGGACACAGGAAAGTTTCTTGCAGTTATACTATTGTGGATCTCCATCTCAAACTGAATTAGCATACTGTATTTACGATGAGAGCGGCAAGCCTATAGCACAAGCTCTTACATTGACACAACAGAACAATAACATATATCCTGTATTGAACTTGCCATCTCAAGGTATAACAAGTTCCATAGTTAAAGATCTGGTAGTATTCAAAAATAACGTACCTCAAATGATTGAATTCACGAATGTGACAAAAATTGTTGATGGCATGGTTATCGTAGATCCTTCACTTAGAGCAGTTCTTTACATGGACGCAAACGTGAGAGATTCAATTTTCACAAGACTTTATTTCTTTAACGGGAACGGATTAACTCACTTCCAGTCTGTATTTTCTAACTCAGAACTTAAAATTTACAAGGTCATATTCTAATTTTTATATCTAGTTTAACCAAAGATAACTATGGGAATAATTCCTAAATTACCTTTCGAGAGAATTCTTAAAAAGGTTGGGGCAAAAAGAGTTTCTGCAGATGCATTGGAAGAGTTTGCTATTGTGATAGAGGAAAAAATGTTTTCTATAGCAAAAGAATCAGCCATGCTTGCGAAACATGCAGGGAGAAAGACAATAACGGCTGAAGATGTGAGGATGGCAAAAAGGAAAATCCTTTAAGCACTTATATTTTTCTTCAAAATATGTAATTGATTAAAATGATTCCTTTTGACACTATTATTGATGAATTGAAAAAGCAGACCAATGTCTCTAAGGAAGAATTGAAAAAAAGAGTTGAAAACAAGCAAAAAGAATTGTCTGGACTTGTTACGCTTGAAGGCGCTGGTCATTTAGTTGCAAGAGAAATGGGAATTGATCTTTTTGAAAAGTTCAATAAAAAACTCGAAATAGGTAACATTGTTTCTGGGATGAGAAATGTTGATGTTATTGGAAGAGTGTTTAAGATTTCAGGAATCACTGAATTTGCAAGATCTGATGGAAGCAAAGGAAGAGTTGTGAATATTTTTGTTGGAGATCGAACAGGATATGTCAGGCTTCCTCTATGGGATAAGCAAGTTAGTTTGATAGAGAATGACGAAATCAAGCTTGGCGATATTGTCCAGATTTCTGCTGGTTTGGCCAAAGAGAACATCTATGGTGATATAGAAGTCTCTCTAGGGAAATTTGGCATTATAAGAGCGATAGAATCTGATGTTAGTTTTCCTTCTGCAGATGATTTATTGAAAAAATTATTTTTACCTTCAAATGAGAGAGTTGAGATAAAGAATCTTGTTACAGGAAATTTTGAGATCAGAGGAACTGTTGTGAATGTTTTTAGAACCAATTTTATTTTTGATGTTTGCTCTACATGCGGCTCTAGAGTCGATGAAAATAAGAAATGCAGTGAGCATGGTGATGTTGAGACAGCTCCAGCTTTAGTTATATCATGTATCCTTGATGATGGAACAGGTGATATTCGCATAGTTTTATTTAGAAGTCTGGCAGAGCAAGTGATTCAAGCAGATGCTTCAAAATTAAATTCACTAGACCCTGAAGCGAGATATGATTTCATCAAGGAAAAACTACTTGGCAGAGAGCTCGCACTTGCTGGTAAAGTGAAGAAGAATGAAAGATTTGGGAATTTGGAATTTCTTGTAAGCAGTTTGAAAGATTTAAATGTTTTGGAAGAGAGTAAGAAATTAGCTGAGGAGATTGAATCCAAATTACCTCTTTAGGTTGTTAAAAAGATAAATGTTAGCTTGCTGATAAGAATTAATGGTGAAGTTGTTGGCTAAGAAAGAAATAACATTGGATGACATCCCTGGTATTGGGGAGAAAATTGGAGAGAAGTTAAAAGGAGTTGGCTATACAGATCCAATGGCAATAGCTGTGACTTCTCCCTCTGAGTTAGCCTCCATTGCTGAAATTGGCGAAGGGCAAGCCGCAAAAATCATTCATACAGTCAGACAGATGTTGCAGATAGGTTTTGAGCCTGCAGATCAAATCCTTGAAAGAAGAAAAGCTGTTGCAAAGATAACAACTGGCAGTAAAAACCTTGATAATTTACTCGGGGGAGGAATAGAAACGCAGGCAATAACTGAAAGTTACGGACAATATGGAAGTGGTAAAACTCAATTAGGTTTCCAGCTTGCAGTAAACGCTCAGTTGCCTAAGGATAAGGGAGGATTAGGAGGAAATGTCCTTTGGATTGATTCTGAACAGACTTTTAGGCCGGAAAGAATTGTGCAAATCGCAAAAGGATTGAAACTTGATCCTGAAAAAGTTTTGAAAAGCATTCTTGTTGCAAGGGCATACAATTCAGAGCATCAAATATTTTTGGTTGAGAAAATACCTGAGATGCTTGAGCAGAATAACATCAAATTGGTTATTGTTGATTCATTGACGTCTCATTTCAGAGCAGACTTTGTTGGTCGAGGTGAACTGGCAGAAAGACAACAGAAGTTGAACAAACATCTGCATCAACTTCAAAGATTGGCAGACGCTTACAATCTTGCTGTTTATGTGACAAACCAAGTCATGTCAAGACCAGATATTCTATTTGGAGATCCAACAGTTCCTGTTGGTGGTCATGTTCTTGGTCATATGGCAACTTACAGAATGTATTTGAGAAGAGGAAAAGAAGGAACAAGAATTGCTAGATTGGTTGATTCTCCAGGAATGCCTGAAGGAGAAGCAGTTTTCAAAGTTATTGACACAGGAATCATAGATCCTTAAAATCTTAAATATTTAATTGGATTTCCATTAAAATTTTCAATGTTTCAAGAACATTTTTATTTTAATGTCGTGTTTTTTACTTAAACCACTAATTTCCTTTTTCAAATTATCTAAATACAGTTTCTTCTTTTCTGTAAAAAATATTTCTTCGTATTTTGGTAGTAAATCAAGATAATTTTCTTTTAGAACTTTTTCCAAACCAATCCAATAAGGCTGCATAGTGTTCAAACTCTCTACCATTATCTCGTCTACTTTTCCTTCCAATTCTCCAAAAATTTTCTCTAAGTTAGTGAAAAATGGTAGAACAGGCCCAATGAAAGCATAAGTTCTTATTCCATTTTCATGCAAAGTCTTTAAAGTTTCAATCCTTTCGCTATGAGAACTCGCTCCTGGCTCAATCAAGAGTTTTGTCTTATTATCTAATCCAGTAATGCTCATTCCCACATCACATTTCTTAAATTTCTTAAAAAGGTCTATATCTCTTAAAACAAGAGATGACTTTGTCAGTATCCATACAGGGAACTGGTGTTCTAGTAAAACTTCCAAAATTCCTCTTGTCAGTCTGTACTTTCTTTCAACTCCTAAATAAGGATCCGTCACGGAGCTCATTCCAACAGTATCCTTCTTTGCATTTTTTATTTCTTTCTTCAGGACTTCAACAGCATTCATTTTCACATCAACAAAGGTTCCCCACGGCTCTGTGTGCCCTGTCATTCTTTTCATGAATCTTGCATAGCAATAAACACAACCTATAGAACAACCGACATATGGATTTATTATGTAGCCGCCAGAAGGGAGTTTTGTTTTTGTAAGAATAGATTTGACTTGAATTTCTCTTATAGGCATAATGAATCAATTGTTATTAAAAATAATAAACCCAAATTTTAATTGGATTTCCAATTAATCCTTAAATTTTTAATATTACTCACAATTGTGTTTTAAAAATCTTGTGCACTAATAACAAGACTTGGTTTTTCGTTGATTTTGATTAAATAGGTTTTATTTTTTCATTTTAAAAAACAGATACAAATTTAGCATTAATGTTACTAAAACAAAAATCCCAGCAATCATATAATGAGGAGCTGATTGCCCAGAAGCTATTTGAATACCAAAAAGAATGTAAAAGCCATATTGAAAGAGGAATTCCACATTAAGTAAAGATAATAAAATATATGGAAATCTAAATTTTTTAGCTAAATAATATGGTAAAGTAATCAGACCAATAAGAATATTCAAACCCAGTATAGAAATTAATGGCAGTTCAATATTAATTGGTATTCTAGCAAGTTCAATGAAAAATAAAATCAAAGCCAAAAATTGTATAAAGTTATAATATATGTGCATTCTTTCTAGTTTCATACAATAATTAGATATTTTAACTTAGCTAAAAAGCTTTTCTAAAACAGCCAAATTGAGTAAAGTAAGCTTTTGAAATTTTTATCTACTTAGTAAAAATCAGCATTTGACCTTGATTATTCAATAGAGATTACCAAGTGGATGAATTTTTAAGAAAATTAAAATTTCATGTATGGTTTATCAAAAATATAGTTATGAGTAATATTCAAACTTAAATATCTAATATTACTCATGATATCATGGTTGTTAAAGGAATAGCATTTGATTTTGGGGATGTATTAGGTAAAGTTGATTACAAATTTATTGGTCAAAGATACAATGAGTTGTTTGGTGTAGATAGTAATCAAGTTTTGTTGTCTCTGCGAAAACATGGTATTCCTTATGCTGATGCACAAATCACTGAAGATAAATTCTGGAGTAATGTTGCACAAGATTTAGGTTTGAGTGATATTGAGCAAATGAAGTCTGTTATGACTGAGTCTTTTAGACCTTACCAAGGAACATTGAATTTGGCAAGACGATTGAAACCAAATTATAAACTTGCAATATTAAGTAATGTACCAAAAAGGATGTTGACTTATTGGGAAGGTAAATATTTTCCTGATATTTTTAGCTGCATAGTCAGCTCTCAAGAGTTTGGCTTATCTAAGAGAGAAAGAAAAGTTTATGAAGAATTATTAAGTATAATGAACCTAACAGCAGAAGAGACTGCATATGTAGACGATACAGCAGAATATGTTAAAGTATTTAGAAGTTTAGGTGGTACTGGGTTTGTATTCAAATCTGCTGAACTATTGGAACAAGATTTCGTGAAAATAGGGCTTAAGTTCTAAAGATTAAAAAACTAGAAAATATACTTATGAGTAATATCCAATCTTAAATATTTAACAAAAAACAACTCTTTCTTATGCAATTATCAAAGAAGGAGCTAAAAATTAATTTAAGATTTTATCAGTTTGCACAAATTTGTATATTTTCGGATAGTTCTGATATTTACCCCTAGATTTTTTGCTAACATTCTTTTGTTACTGGTATTTAATCTTTTTTGTGTTTCTATAAATTTTCGCAATGTTATTTTGCTTATTGGAGTTCTTTTGAAAAGTTGTATGGCTTCATTTTTGTTGAATCCATACAAGAATCCGTATGCTTTCCTCCAGTTTACTGAATCTTTATCAAAATAATTTAAAACATCTCTTCCATTTTCACTAATTTTACATTTTAATGTCCATCCACGTTTTTTCGTAGTCTTTGGAAATGTTATTTTCAAACCATCTTTCTGCATGATATCTGCAACAGAGCTAAGCAATTTATTGCTTTTGATATTAAGTCTCAAGTTTCCATCTAAATCTATACTTCCGTCGAAAGTTAGAACTCCTAATGCAAAGTTTCTTTTAAATTTAAATGAAGATTTATTAATGATTTTTGGTATAGTAGCAACTTTTGTTTTGTCTCCAAATTTAAAACCAAAGAACCGGTTTAAGTAACGGGTAATGACTTTGTTATCAACTATAAACAAGAAAGAATTATCGTATGGTGATTTTTTGATTTTTATATTTATACCAAATGAGGATTTAACCCATTTCTGAAGTGATGATAATGAATAGATATTACCATCAGTTACAACCCATCGATACATATGACTGTTACTTCCACTTTCTGCCATTACCAATGTCCCATCGGCCGCATGAGCACCAGCTATCTTAGCCAACTCATGAGTTAAAAAATGAACAGCCTTTACTGGTTTTGACCTAGGTGCTCCTGTAACTAGAAATTCAGTTGCATTTATAATTTTCCATTTTCTTTTTTCTTGATTTTTTAAGGACATCGTATTAATTAGTGATTTTAAAATTGGTAATGGAATACAATTTTTCTTAGAATACCATTTGTCATTTTTTATTTCCATAAGGTATTTGTAAATTGTATGGTAACTTATTTTAAGATCTCTAGATAGTAATATCGAAATTTGTCGCATAGAACCATACGAATTACTAACTTCAGTAAAAATATTTTGCGCTTCTTTTATTAATCTTGTACCACCAAATCTAATCCACCCTCTACTTCTAGTATCATATTTTGGGTCGTGCAATTCAAACAAATCAAACATTATCTAATAATTTAATTTGTTAAGTATACTTTGATTTTGAGACGTTATTTCCGATGTTTCCGGTGAAATTTTTCTAGCGACAAAAAGAAGCCTTAATCGATATGAAAGAAGATTCATTTTGATGTCTTATTTGTGAAAAAGCTTTATTTTTATGTTTTGTTATATTCAATGCTCTTATATGAAGATTCTTTTTCGTGGAGCAGAAAGTATCCTATATCTGGATGAATTTGATGGAGAAAAAGTTTTAGTAAAGGAGCGAATTCAAAAGAAATACAGAATCGAACAAATAGATCAGAAATTGAGAAAGGAGAGAACAAGAAAAGAAGTTAAACTATTAACAGAAGCAAGAAAATTTGGAACAGAAACACCGAAAATTCTGCATGTTGATGAAAAAAATCACAAAATCATTATGGAATATGTTGATGGGAAATTAATTAAAGAGTTATTCAATTCAGCAGATAAAAAGACTATTGAAAAAGTTGCTTTTGAAATTGGAAGATCAATCGGAAAAATGCATGCTAATGGAGTTATTCATGGTGATTTGACTACATCAAACATGATTCTGAAAGATGAAAAAATCTATTTCATTGATTTCGGTCTTGGTGAATTTTCTAAGAGGATTGAAGATCAAGGCATTGATTTGAATCTTTTAGAAGAAGCAGTAACTGCAACCCATTTCAAAAATTTTGATACAATTTGGAAAAATATTTTGAAAGGATACAAGAAAGAGCATGCAGATACTGATAAAGTTTTGAAGCAAATTGAGGAAATTGAAAAGAGGGCAAGATATAAGAAAAAGGATTAGTCCTTTTTCTCTTTACTCATGACATAATGGTGTTTTCTGCATCGTGCCTCGTATGCTCCTATTCCACCTATGATGACCTGTTGTTTATCTGGTATTATTCTGGAAGTTTTTGTTGCCGTATCCAAACAATAAACACCGTTCTCCTGATGCATACATCTGGCGCTTAATGATGTCACGAAGTCGGCTTTTGCCATTAAATCCCCAGCTATTCCGAAAACATTTCCTGCATAATCCGTTGGCAAAGTTGTAACAATGACAATCTTACCTTCTTTCACCCACTGGTCAATTGCTTCAACAAGACCTTTGCCATAAAGCATTCCTTCTTCAATCATTATTACATTTGTATCTGGTGCAAGCTGTTTTTTAATTCCATCAGAATCTTTGACAAGAAACACATCTTCTTTATCGAATTCAATTCCATCATGAGTTTTGACTTCCTTTTCTCCATATCTAGTATCAATGTCTCTCCTGAAAACTTGAATCTTATAATTACACACTTTGAAAATTTTGTACTGCCTATGCATCTCTCTAGTTTTTCCAGAAAACATTGGGCCAGCAACAACTTCAAAATAAGCATTCCCTTTATTCAATCTCATTTACTCATCGATTAAATATCGGATGATGATTTATTTATCCTTTTTGATGCATATATTTTTCAACCAAAAACGATTTATGAAATTTTCGGTTTATATAATGGAAGATAGGTATGGCAACAAATGGAAGCTCTTTTGAAGAGCAGTTACAAGATGTTATGTTACACCCTGCTAAATATTTGCCAGATGATCAAAAATATTTGCCATCCCCTCCCGTTCCCAAAGAAGTACCTATAAGTCGTATACTTGATCAGCACAAAAGCACAATTGTAGAAAACTATCAAAACATATTTAATGCCGTTTCAGAAGTTGCCAAGAGAGCCAATGTGAGAGGATATTTATTTAGCCCTAATGCAACTGGATCTGCTGTTCTTGGTTTCAAAATTTCCACTCCAGAAGGCGAATATATTCTCTTATTTTAGGTCTGTGAAATTTAGTAGAGTTAATCAACAAAAAAAGGTTAAATACTAAATTTCTATCAATTATATAGTCTGTGATAGTATGAAACTAATCCCAAACCTGAAAGGAAAAGACAAGTATGAGACTTTAGAGAACTATTCAATCCTATTTATCGCCATAGGAGCTGCTATGCTCTCTTGTGGCATTGGTTTGTCAATCATCAGTCCAAAAGGAATTGCAGCGATTTTAGGGTCAATAGGTAGCTTCATCGCATTCGTAGCAACCATTCTGTTAATTTTTGTTTGGGTATCAAAGGAGTTTAAAGGTGGTTAGATGGCAAGAGTTTATTCTGGGAAAAAAGGAAAACACGGCAGTAAAAAACCACCAATAAAAGAAGCGCAAAGATGGGTTAAAATAAAACCTCAAGATATAGAAAAACTGGTTGTTAATCTTGCCAAAGAGAGAAGGACATCAGCTGTTATTGGGTTGATTCTACGTGATCAATACGGAATTCCAGATGTTAAAGCCGCTACAGGTAAAACCGTATCAAAAATAATGCGTGAGAACAAACTATATCCAACGATGCCTGAAGACATGCTCAGTCTATTGAAAAAAGCTGTTCTCTTGCGTGAACATTTACAGCAAAATAAATCAGACAAACATTCTCGAAGGGGATTGGAAAATCTGGAATCTAAGATTAGAAGACTTGGTAAATATTATTCTAGAACAGATATACTTCCAAAAGGATGGCGTTATAATCCTAACGAAGCTAAACTGATCGTACAAAAGTGATGACTTGTTTTTAGAAGAAATAGAGAAAGTAGCAAGAATATCCAAACCCATATTCAAACAAAAAACTGTTAAAATTTTTTCTCACTTTGATGCAGATGGTATTGTCTCTGCTGCAATAATCATGAAAATGTTTCTTAGGGAAAAAATTCCCTTTCAATTAAGAATATTGAAGCAACTCACTAATGACAAGATTGATGAGTTGAATATTGATCAAAATGATTTTGTTATTTTCACAGATTTTGGGAGTGGTCAGCTAAACGCAGTTAAACGTTTTTTAGATGTCACACATGTGTTGATTCTTGATCATCATGAGCCAGAAAGATTTGAAAACATAAATTTATTTCATCTGAACCCACTGCTTTACGCTGAGGAAGAGATTTCTTCTTCAATGATTTCTTATATTTTTGCAAAGAATGTCAACAAAAACAATGCTGATTTGATCGATTTAGCAATAGTAGGTGCTGTGGCTGATGTACAAGATGAAAAATGGGAACTAAAGGGATTGGCAAGAAAGATACTTGGTGAAGCTGAACTAATGGGAAAAATTTCTACAATGAAAGGCTTGAGGCTATATGGAAGGACAAACAGGCCTATTCATAAAAGTTTGGAATATAGTTTTGATCCGCACATACCAGGAATAAGCGGTTTTGAATCTCATGCAATACAATTCCTATCTGATCTAGGCATTCCTGTGAAAGATGATGGGGAATGGAGAAAGTTGAAAGATCTGTCTTTAGAAGAACAGCAAAAACTTGCGACTGCAATAATTGTTGAAAGATTGAAAGTGCAAAACCTAGACGCAGTTGATATTTTTGGTGAGATTTACACCTTGATAGGAAAACCTGAAGAGTTACAAGATGTGAGAGAATTCTCTACCTTGATAAATGCATGCGGAAGACTTGGCAATTATGGGATTGCTTTAAGACTTTGCATGGATGATTTCTCTGCTTTAAATGCTGCATGGGATTCTCTAGACCAATACAGAAAACTTATAAGTGAAAGCATAAACTGGGTGAGAAATAATAAGAATGCTATTTTGAATACAGAGAACGCATCTTTCATTTTTTATGAAAATAAAGTTCCTGATATACTCGCTGGAACCATTACTTCAATACTCCTAAATTCTAATTTAGTGAGCACTGATAAACCAATTTTCGGTTTTGCAGAAACTGAAGACAATAATTTAAAGGTTTCAGCCAGAAGTCTAAAGGATTTAAAGGAGATAAACTTAAGAGATATAATTGTTCAAGCTGTAAAAATTGTTAATGGAGAAGCAGGTGGGCACAAGCATGCTGCTGGCGCTTTGATTGCAAAAAGCAAGCAACATGAGTTTGTTCAAGCGCTTGATAAAAAATTAGGTGAAATAAATGGTTTCGAAGAAAGCTAAAGCAAAAGAGTGGTTTAGCATTATCGCTCCGAAAAAGTTCGATAATATCGAAATTGGGAAAACTTTGACCTCTGATTCTGAACAGCTGATAGGAAGAAAGATTGCTGTAAGCCTCATGGAACTGACAAACAATTTTTCAAAATTTTACATGAAATTTTATTTCAAAATAAGCAAGATTGATGGCAACAAGGCTTATACTGATTTCGTGAGTTCAGAGTGCATGAGAGATTACATTTCTAGGATGGTTACGAAGAGGATAAGAAGGGTTGATACTGTGCAAAATTTGGTAACAAAAGATGGTGCTAAAATTAGAGTAAAGAGTTTGGCCATAATACCAAGAAGAATAAAAAGTAGTATTCAGAAAGTCATAAGGGCTAAGATAAACGAGATTATTAAAAAACAAGTCGAATCAACAACCCTAGATGATATTATTGAAAATGTTATGAACGATCAAACTAAGAAGCAAGTTTTGCGAGAAACAAGGAGAGCTTATCCAATTCGAAATTTTGAAATAAGGAAGATTGAAGTTTCTAGTCAAGCAAAAACGGAGTAGCAAAATTTATAAAGAAAATGAACAGCATTATCATTGTGATTGCAATTGTTATTTTTCTTGCATATTTTTTACTAACTTTTTCTACCAAAGCTTCTACCATTAGGCCACCATCTAGCGGATAAATTGGTGCTAGATTGACTATTGCAATGGCAAGATTCAATTCCCACATCCAGGTCAAAAGAGGAAACAGGATTGTAGATGCTGATTCTGAATCGTTGCTTAAAATTATTGATGCTGTAATTCCTAAATAGGGTCTATTTGTAATGTTGGGATATTCTCCAACTTTTATGTAAAAAACTCTATTATCAGCAACAGCTTGGACAAGATCACCAGGCTTTACATCTGCCAATTCTTGTTCTAGCCATTGCCCACCTATCAAATATTCAATATATGAAGGTGTGACTTTTTGTCCATTGATTTCTGTTAGCACCATGCCTGCAGTCAATCCGGCTTCTGCAGATGGTCCTGTTGCATTAGTTTCATTGATCACTAATCCATCTTTGACATAATGCGGCCAAAGAATGTCTGGGAGGATGCCATGATTAATTGATATACTGGCAATACCGAAATTGAAACCAGGCATGAAAAGGAGTGATGCAAGAAGGAAGTTTGCAAAGCCACCTGCGGCAAAAATTCTCATTTTCGTCCAAAAACCCGATTTTTTAATTTGTTTTTCATCTGGTTCAACGAATGCACCCGGGAAAATTCCTAGTAGAAGAAGACCGACAGATTTTACTTTTATTTTTTCCACTCTACTTAAAATACCATGCATGAATTCGTGTGGAAAGATTACAGATGCAATAATAATGATCCAAAACCAGAAAGGCAGCAAAATAAGTCCAGAACTGACGACTGGCTCTGCCGTTGGTGTTGGTAAGACAAATTTAAGACTCGGTGCTTTTACTTCTCTTGTTAATAATTTTATACCATAATCACTCAACGTAAAAATTCCTGTTATCATCAAATACAATGCAATAAAAATTCCTATTGTTCCTACAATTTTCCAAAAAAGAACTGGTTTAGCAGCTTTATCCAAAAACTTAACTCCTTTTTTTGTTCTTCTCATGAACAAGATGTATTTTATTTCAATGTTTTTTCTATCACGGTAAATCAAAATAGCTAAAATTAGGAAAAACCCAATCACAGATGACGTGTAAATGTCAATCATATCATTCAATCATCCAAATTATTGTAACTACATTCCAGTCATTTCATTGGTTTGTTATATAAATTCCATTACAGAAAAGGATATTTAAATGGTGCGCCAATTGTGGTTTCAGCAAAGTTACTTTTGCTGAGTAAAAATGAGTAAATTCCAGAGTGAGATGAGAAGTTTATCGATTAATTCAAGTGAGTTATATGGAAAAACATTCTGAAGATTTTGAAAAAAGAGAAAGTGGCCTTCCAGCAAAAGTAGAAATTCTTGAAAAAGAACTCAAAGGATTGAAAGTCCCAAGATTTTTCACAAAAGAAGGTGAGAATCCTTATGTTTCTGTTGAATATGAATTGCGAACCTCTCTGATAAAAAATCTTGATGGTTCTATTGTTTTCAAAATGGATAATGTTGAAGTTCCAAAATTTTGGTCTCAAGTTGCAACAGATATATTGGCTCAAAAATATTTCAGAAAAGCAGGTGTTCCACAATTTGATAAAAATAACAAACAACTTTTCAATGAAGATGGAACACCAGTACTTGGATTAGAAACTAGCATAAGGCAAATTGTCCATAGATTGGTAGGCTGCTGGAAATATTGGGGAGAAAAAGCTAGAATGTTTGCAACGCCTGAAGATGCACAAATTTTCTATGATGAATTAGTCTATATGCTTTTGAATCAGATGGCAGCACCAAACTCCCCGCAATGGTTTAATACTGGATTGAATTGGGCTTATGGAATTAGTGGCCCTAATCAAGGTCATTGGTATGTTGATTTTGAAACAGGGCAATTGACAATTTCAAAAGATGCTTATTCTCATCCCCAAGTTCATGCTTGCTTCATTCAACCAATTAAAGATGATTTAGTTAATGAAGGAGGCATAATGGATCTTTGGAAAAGGGAAGCAAGAATTTTCAAATATGGTTCTGGAACTGGAACAAACTTTTCAACTTTGAGAGCCAGAGGTGAACCTCTTTCAGGTGGTGGGACTTCTTCTGGTCTTATGTCTTGGCTAAAAATTGGTGACGCTGCTGCTGGAGCAATAAAATCCGGAGGAACAACAAGACGTGCGGCAAAAATGGTTATTTTGAATGTTGATCATCCAAATATTGAAGATTTTGTTATATGGAAAGTGAATGAAGAGAAAAAAGTTGCAGCAATGATTGCTGCAGGTTATTCCCCTGATTATGAAGGTGAAGCTTATCAAACTGTTTCTGGTCAAAATTCAAACAATTCTGTGAGAATTCCAAACAAATTTATTAAAGCAGTTTTAGAAGACGGAAGTTGGGATTTGACTTGGAGAACAAATGGGAGAGTGTGCAAGACTTTGAATGCTAGAGAGTTGTGGGATAAAATTGCTAACGCTGCTTGGGCATGTGCTGATCCTGCTGTTCAGTATGATGATATAATTAATGATTGGCATACTTGTCCTGAGGCAGGAAGAATAAATGCGAGTAATCCATGCAGTGAATACATGTTTCTTGATAACACAGCATGCAATCTTGCTTCTCTAAACTTGATGAAATTCTTTGATAAAGAAACAGCCACTTTTAATGTTGAAGCATTAAAACATGCAATAAGATTATGGACAATTGTTTTGGAAATATCTGTTTTGATGGCGCAATATCCGAGCAAAGAAATAGCCCAATTGAGTTATGATTACAGAAGCCTGGGTCTTGGTTATACTAATCTCGGAGTAATCCTGATGATTTCAGGAATTCCATATGACAGTTCTGAAGCAAGGGCAATTGCAGGTGCGCTTTCTGCGATAATGACTGGTGAAGCTTATGCTAGTTCAGCTGAGATGGCAAAGTACTTTGACCCATTCAGTGATTTCAAAAGGAATAGAGAGCATATGCTACGAGTTATCAGAAATCATAGAAGAGTTGTATATAATGCTAAACCAGAAGAATACGAAAGATTGTCTGTTATACCTGTAGGCATTGATCACAAGTGTTGCCCTAGTTATTTGCTGCAAGCAGCAATAGAAAGCTGGGACAGAGCTTTGGAATGGGGAGAAAAATTCGGATTTAGAAACGCTCAAGCAACATGTATTGCACCAACAGGAACAATCAGTTTGCTTATGGATTGCGATACAACAGGAATTGAACCCGATTTTGCTCTTGTCAAATTCAAGAAACTTGCAGGCGGGGGTTACTTTAAGATAGTCAATCAATCTGTTCCTGCTGCATTGAAAAATCTTGGTTATTCAGAACTTCAGATTAATGAAATTCTGAAATATGTTTTGGGCTCGAATAGTTTGAAAGGAGCGCCTTACATTAATGACATAACTTTGAAGAAGAAAGGATTCACTAATCAGGATATTGAAAAAGTAGAAAAAGTTTTGCCGAGTTTATTAGACATCAAACATGCTTTCAATGTTGGTGTTCTTGGTGCAGATTTCATGCAGAGATTGGATTTCAGCACGGAACAATATAATGATGCAAGCTTTGATTTATTGGTACGAATAGGATTTAATGAACAAGAGATTGATGCTGCTAATGATTATATTTGTGGGACAATGACAATTGAAGGAGCTCCACATTTGAAGGAAGAACATTATCCAGTTTTTGATTGCGCAAACAAATGTGGAAAGAAAGGAAAAAGATTCATTCATCACATGGCTCACCTGAAAATTATGGCAGCGGTCCAACCATTCATCAGTGGTGCAATCAGTAAGACAATTAACATGCCGAATCATGTTTCTGTTGAAGATATAAAAGAGGCATATTTGGAAAGCTGGAGAATAGGCTTGAAATCAGTAGCATTGTACAGAGATGGATGCAAATTGTCTCAGCCGTTGGCAACAAAAACAAGTGAAGAGAAGAAAGTAGAAAAAATAATAGAATACAGGTCAGTGAGAAGAAGACTACCTGATGAGAGAAAGGCAATAACCCACAAATTCAGAATAGGAAACCAAGATGGATATTTGACTGTGGGATTGTATGAAGATGGTTCGCCTGGAGAATTATTTATTACGATGAGCAAAGAGGGGTCATTTGTTTCTGGATTAATGGACTCGTTCGCAATAGCAATATCTTTTTCATTACAATATGGCGTTCCACTAAAGTTCTTAGTTGATAAATATGCGCATAAAAGGTTTGAACCTTCCGGATTCACAGACAATCCACAAATACAGATTGCGAAATCTGTTGTTGATTATATTTTCAGGTGGATGGCTTTGAAATTCTTGCCAAAGGAAGACCTTGAAACTTTAGGAATAAATGAATCAGACCAAACAGATTTAGCTGAGGATGGTTCACTTAAGATTTTCTTAACCCCAAAAAAAGAACCTAAGGGCGAAACATTCGAGATTCCAGAGGAAGTGGAAAAGTTGAAATTCTCATTTGACATCCAATCAGATGCACCACCCTGCTACACATGCGGGTCAATGATGATAAGGCAAGGAACTTGCTACACCTGTTTGAACTGCGGAACAAACATGGGTTGTGCTTAAATTTTTAATAAATATCTTATCAAACTGTAAACTCCTTTGAAAATTATTATCCAACTGAAAATGGTAAAGAAATCAGAATAAATGTTCATTGAATTTAATAGCAAGATTATTCCTATGATGAAATCAATAGCACCCATCCAATCAAAAAAATATTTCATTGCAACGCTTGAAAAAAGAGAAATTCCACCTTTAGCAAGCATTGCAAAAGCCAGATATCGAATAAAAAAATTTACTTTGAAAAGAATTGCAAGACCTGATAGAATATCGAGAACACTCAAGATCAGTATTATCATACAAAGATATTGAGTGAAAAAGAATAAGTTCCCAAGTTTTAAATATTTTCCATATAATAAATAAAACATGAAAAAGGTTGAATTACCTCCATTGCCATATTCTTACGACGCTTTACAACCAATCATCTCAAAGGAATTGATGACTCTTCATCACGACAAGCATCATGCAGCATATATGAATGGAACTAATCTTGCTTTAGAGAAATTGGAGAAGTTCAGAAAAGAAGAGGCTGAAATTGATGTTAAAGCAACTTTACGTGATTTAAGTTTTAATTTGAATGGGCACATCTTGCATTCTACATTCTGGACTAACATGAAAGCTTCTGTAGAAAATAATAGACCAGAAGGAAAGATTGCAGATTTGATTAACAAAGATTTTGTTTCATTTGAATCCTTTAAGAGAGAATTCAGTAATGCAGCAAAGACTGCTGAAGGATCTGGTTGGGCAATTCTAGGATTCGAGCCAAGCACTCAACAACTGATTGTGATGCAAATAGAAAAGCACAATCTCTCGCATGTGGCTAATGTGAAAGTCTTGCTTGTTTTGGATGTATGGGAGCATGCGTATTATTTAGATTATAAAAATGATCGGGCAAAATTTGTTGATTCTTGGTGGAATGTGGTAAACTGGGACGATGTGAACAAAATATTCGAAGAATGATTAACTAACTTTTTTTAACGCGAAATCCTTTTTCTGTATCTTCAATTTGATATCCTAATTTTCTTATTTTTTCTCTAAGTTCATCAGCAGTTTTGAAATCTCCCATCTTTCTCGATTGATTCCTTTTTTCTATCAATTCTTCAACTTCTTTTGGTATTTTTTCCTTTTTAATTTCAGGAACGATTTGGAATATGTTCCCAAGTTCTTTAATCAACTCTTCTCCAATTTTCAAATCTTTTTTTGTAATTTTATTTTGATCTATTGCCTTGTTTAGAATGCTTAAGATTTCCAAGAAATATGAAATTGCAAGTGGTGAGTTGAAATCATCACCCAATGCTTCCAAGAATTTTTTCTTTAATTTTTCTAACTTTTTCCCTAACTTAGGTTCTTTATCTTTCGCTATCTTTTTAGTCTCTTCAATCTTCGTTAGCGTTGTTCCAATCTTTTCAACTTTCTTTTGGGCGTTCTGCAAATCGTTTTCGTTATAGTCCAAAGGTTTTCTATAATGCGTAGAAGCAATCCACATTCTCAAGGTTTGCGGATCAAATTTTATTAAAGCATCAGCAATTGTAACGAAATTACTCTTTGATTTTGCCATTTTTTCTTTGTTTATCGTCAGCAATCCAGTGTGAATCCAATATTTTACATAAGGTTTTATTCCTGTTGTTCCTTCGGCTTGTGCAATTTCTGCTTCATGATGCGGAAATGCTAGTTCAATTGCACCACCATGTATCTCATACTGCGGACCAAAATACTTGATTGCTATGGCAGTATCTTCAATGTGCCAACCCGGATAACCCAAACCCCAAGGGGATTCCCATTTCAATATATGTTCAGGACTAGCTTTGATCCAAAGGGCAAAATCTGCAGGATCTTTTTTGTCAGGATTAACCTCAACTCTTGCGCCAGAAATCAGTTCTTCAGGAACCTTTCTAGAAAGTTTTCCATAATCCTTGAATTTTTTAACCTCAAAATAAACTGATCCGTTCGATTCATAGCCATAACCATTTTTTATCAGAGTTTTTACTTGATCAATAATTTCTTGTATGTGTTCAGTAGCTCTTGGCAACAAATCTGGTTTTTCTAATTTTAATTTTTCCATCATCTCTAACCAGTGTTTGATGTAGAATTCTGCGATCTCCATTGGGTGCTTTCTTTCTTCCTTTGCTTTTTTTATCATCCTGTCTTCTCCTGTATCTAACAGATGACCGACATCTGTTACATTTTGAAGATAAGTCACTTTGTATCCGAGATATTTGAGAAATCTGACTAGACTATCATAGAATGAATATGTCCTTGCATGACCCAAATGAGTATAATCATAAACAGTGACACCACATACGAACATTTTTACTTTTTTACCTTGAAGTGGAACAAATAGTTCTTTCTTTTTCGTTAGTGTATTAAAAAATCTTAAAGTCATAATATCAACTTTATTTTTTGTTTTTATAATCTCATTACTCATCAATATTCCGCCTCTTTCAATTTTAAAATCTTTTTTCTAAAATCAGAACTAACTAATAATTCCTCGAGTTGGCCTTGTTTTCTCAGGATTGCTAGGTTGTATCGAAGTGCCCTTTCAGGAATTTCAGTTATTTTTAATAGTTGTTTGAGAGTTTTAGGTCTAGAAAGGATTTTCTTTATCATCTGCAGAGCAAAGACCTTCGTCCATTTATCTCACTCTCTATCTAATAGAAACTTAGTTTATAAATATTTTATGATGTCGGCAATATAGCTAGTTTTCGAATTTTTTCAAATATATTTCTATTATAGCTCTTTTTCTTGGGATAGAAATAAACGGAAGAATATTATTTCTTGTTACATACCAGTTTTTCTTGGATATCAGGAACACCAAATTGAATCCAGGATACCATCTTCCTCCCCATTCTTCAACTATTCTTCCAACATTTTCTAAAGAAACCTTACAATTAAGATTTTTTTCGATTGCATTTCTTAGATTTTCTTGAGGAGATCCAGAGATTATTTTCACCCGACATTGAGGATATTTTTTTCTCTTTATGCAAACGTTTCCATCTGAATCTATTAATCCAGCGATATATGCTCCAAAAAGTTTTGGATTAGCAATTATCCAATTTGGAGGATTCGGAGGATCTGAGAATGTTATCTTGAGTCTATTAAACGTTCTTGCACACTTTTCAACCATTTCTCTATCTACTGCGGAAATCATAAGACATGTTCTGAATTTCTTGTTGACACTGTTGACGTAAGTTCCATAAGATCCGTCTCCTTGCATCGCTCCTACAAAGTAAGTGAATTCTGAAGTGATGAGTTTTTTCTCATCGATCATAAAACATGATTTGATTTGAATAGTATACACAACTTTCGGGGGGTCGTTTCCGCTGTTTCCGATAAAAAATAAAAAGAAGCTGAGGAGGGGAGTTTCAGAGTTTTTAACCTCTTTTGAACCCCTACAATTGCAGTGGACTATTTGTCCATATCCGCTATCTACCTGCAACAACTGCAGGCGGACCCATTGACCGGGTTCTGGCACCTCAGCTGCATTATTTACTATCCATTTATTTCATTATCTACTTAAAAACTCCATTGCTCAAATATTTAGCTCCTCCATCTGGAAACACTGTTACTATTGTTTTTCCTCTCCCTAATTCTCTAGCTTTCTGCAATGCTATGTGCATTGCTGCTCCAGAACTTATTCCTACGAACAATCCCTCTTTTAATGCAATGATTTTTGTCATTTGCTTTGCTTCTTCTAGTCCAATGTTAATTTTTTGATCCATGAAACTTTCTTGAAATATTGATGGTGGAAACTGCTCTTTCATGTTTCTTAATCCCTGAATACTCTGCCCTAGTGTTGGTTCGACAGCGATTATCTTTACGTTTGGATTATGTTCTCTCAATCTTTTTCCAACACCCATTATGGTTCCTCCTGTTCCAATTCCAGCAACAAACATGTCTATTTTTCCATTTGTTTGCTCCAGAATTTCTTTTCCAGTGGTTTGGTAATGAATTCTTGGGTTGGCAGGATTATTGAATTGATCTGGTAAGAAATACAAGTCTGGATTTTCTTTAGCCATTTCATATCCAACTTTAATTGCACCTGCAGTTCCTTTTGGTTCTTCCTTTCCATTCGTAAGTATTAGTTCTGCTCCAAATGCTGTCATCCAGTACCTTCTTTCTTCACTAACTGTATCTGGCATAACAAATTTGGTTCGATATCCTTTGACTGCTGCAACTAATGCAAGCCCTATACCTGTGTTTCCCGAAGTTGGTTCTAGAATTATTTTTTCTTTATTTAAGATTCCTCTTCTCTCTGCATCTTCTATCATTGAAAGAGCAATCCTGTCTTTCACAGATCCTCCAATGTTGAATCCTTCGAGCTTGGCAAATATGGTTGCATCGTTTGGTCTTGTCAGATTTCTTATTCTGACCAAAGGAGTATTTCCAATTAGCTCCAGAGAATTTCCAGCATGAGAATGTTGTAAATCTTGTAAAGTTAATACCATTTTTAAAGCCTCCTTTGAATTTTATTCAAAATAAAAATCTTCCTTCTCATATCAGAAAGTTTAGAAATTTCCTTCAATGCACCTTCTTTTTTCAGAATGGAAAGGTTGTACCTAAGTGTTCTATCAGGAATTCTTGTTGAAGACTTGATTTCAGAAAACGTTTTAGGACTGGCTAAAGCTCTTCTAACCTTTCGCAGTGCAAACACGTTCACCGATCATTCCAATCCTCTCTACTTTTAATAGCAGTTAAATTATAAGAACTTTGTGCTATCGGCAACTTTTTCTATTTCATAAAAGAACATTTAATCAATGGTAGTAAAGCTTACACACAATGCTTTGAAGGTTCTTGAGGAAAGATACCTTCTGAGAGATGATAGAGGAAACATAATTGAAACTCCAGAACAACTCTTCAGGCGAGTTGCATCTGTTGTTGCTTCAGCAGACAGATTTTACGGTAAAGATGGCACTGAAATTAAAAAAACAGAGGAAGAATTTTTCCAGCTCATGAATAATTTGGAATTTCTTCCAAACACACCAACTCTGATGAATGCTGGAACTGAACTTGGTCAACTTTCTGCATGTTTTGTAATTCCTGTAGAAGACAACATTCCAAGCATTTTTGAAGCAGTTAGAATCATGGCAATAATTCATAAGACCGCTGGTGGAACTGGCTTTAGTTTTTCAAAAATAAGACCGAGAGGAGATTTAGTGAAATCAACTCATGGTATTGCTTCAGGCCCCTTATCTTATATGAAAATTTTTGATGTTGCAACTGAAACAATCAAGCAAGGTGGCAAGAGGCGAGGAGCAAACATGGGTGTTCTTCGAGTTGATCATCCTGACATTCTTGAATTTATTCAAGCAAAATCGAATGAAGGATTTCTTACTAATTTCAACATCTCTGTTGCTGTAACTGACAAGTTCATGCAAGCCATTGAGAAGAATCAGAATTATGAGCTGATTAACCCGAGAACTAAAAGTTCTGTAAAAAAACTGAATGCAAGAAAAGTTTGGAAGATGATGATTGAATATGCATGGAAGACTGGTGATCCAGGAGTTATTTTTATTGATGAAATCAATCGAACAAATCCAACCAGCCATATTGGTTTAATTGAATCAACAAATCCCTGTGGCGAGCAACCACTGCACCCATATGAATCCTGTAACTTGGGTTCAATAAATCTTTCAAAAATGGTTGAAAATGGTGAGATGAATTGGAGGAAATTCGAAGATACGATCAAAAAATGTGTTCACTTTCTTGACAATGTTATTGATGCAAACAAATATCCGTTGAAAGAAATTGAGAAAATGACAAATGCAAATAGAAGAATTGGATTCGGAGTAATGGGTTTTGCAGACATGCTTATTCAACTAGGAATTCCGTATAATTCAGAAGATGCTCTTCAGCTTGGTGAAAGACTAATGAAATTTGTTGAGAGTACCTCTCACAAAGAATCTATCGAACTTGGTAAAGAGAGAGGATCATTTCCAAATTTCAAAGGCAGTTTATGGAACAAAAAAGGATATGTATCAATGAGAAACGCGAGTGTGACAACTATCGCTCCAACTGGGACAATCAGTTTGATTTCTGGTTGTAGCAGCGGAATAGAACCATTATTTGCGATTGTTTTTGAAAGACATATTCTTGATGGAAAAAAGTTGATTGAGATCAACCCACTTTTTGAAAAAGTGGCAAAAGAAAGAGGTTTCTATTCAGAAAAGCTGATGAAGAAGATTGCCAGATATGGTTCAGTTCAAAAGATAAAAGAAGTACCAAAAGATTTGAAAAAAATATTCGTTACAGCTCATGACATCTCTCCCGATTGGCACGTTAAGATGCAAGCAGTTTTTCAAAAATATACTGACAATGCTGTTTCAAAAACAGTGAATCTTTCTCACAATGCACCAATCAAAGATGTAGAGAAAATTTACTGGTTCGCATATAAGCTAAAATGCAAAGGGGTTACAGTTTATCGATATGGAAGCAAGCCAGATCAAGTGCTCAATCTGGAATCAGCAATTAAGCCAAAATCAAAGCAGAAATATGTAAGTGCTGCTCCTGATTATGCAGGCGGATGCCCGACTCCATTTTGTCCATGGAGCTAGGCCCTAAAGAGATGAAAAGTATTTAAATTCTCCACTCGAATGCTGATTTAAATCTATAGAAGCAATTAAATCTAAAGGTCGTGAATTGATTGCAAATAAAAGCCAAAAAAGAAGAAAAATCACCAGTATACATTAAACTGGGTCTTCTAGTAGTTTTTGTAGTTATTGCTGTAGAAATTGGAACCGCTTGGAACATGGTAAATGTTAATTATCTCAAACAGACTGAAACAGAAAAACTAAATGCTGCAGCAGCAGAGGCGCTAACACCGGCCAAAATATCAGTGATTGAATTAAATGATTCTTCATGTATCAATTGCTTTGATGTGAAGTTGCTAGCAGATAGTATTCAATCTCAACAATTTGTGAATGTAACGAGTCTAACAACTTTGCAATATGATTCAAACCAAGCCAAAGCCCTTATCAAAAAGTACAATATCACAGTGATACCGTCTGTAATAGTTCAAGGTGAGTTCACAAAAAGTAATGCAGAAAAGCTTTGGCAAGCATACAATGGTGTTGTATTCCAAGATGGTGTTTACATTCCAGGACTTCCGCCTTATAGGGATTTGAAAACTGGAGAAATAATTGGTTTGGTCAAAATAATTTTGCTTTCTGACAAATCATGTTCTATCTGTTATGATGTTAATCTACATAAGTTGGTACTTCCAAGGTTTGGTGTGAAGGCAATTGGTGAAGATACGTATGATATAAGTTCTCCTCAAGGAAAAGATTTAATAGCCAAATACAACATCACAAAAGTTCCTACTTTGCTTATATCACCAGAGGCAAAGGTATATGATACTTTGACACAAGTTTGGGCTGGGGTAGGAACAGTTGAACCAGATGGTTGGTATGTCTTCAGAGCAACAGAACAGATGGGAAATTATACAGATCTTTTAACAAATCAAGTTGTGAATGCGACGAGCTAAAAAACCGTGATTTTTGTGACAGAAAAAGTTTCTTGTAAGGTATGTGGAAGAAAATTCGAGTCATCCGAAGCAATGAGACAGCATTATAAAGATATTCATGGAAAGAAAGAAGAAATTCATGAAGCTCATACAAAGAAAAAAATAAATTTCAGGACTATTGGTTTGTATGCTGTTATAATTTTGATAGTTTCTGGACTAGGGCTTGTGGCCTATGATTTGGTATTTCATGCAGGAATTATTTCTGAGAATGTTGGTATTGTTGGGTCTGATCGTGCCCATCAAGACTTTAAAATGTACATTCAAGGTTTCAACAACAATTTACCAATAGATTTTTCCCAATCAAAATATCAGCAAAGATCAAAATTTGCTTATTTTATAAATAGTGATGGTGATGTTGTTCACAAACATGCAACTGGAGTAACTCTCGGATTCTTCTTTAAAACATTAGGTATGAGTATAACAAAAGATTGCATAACATTGGATACAAGTCAAAAATTTTGCAATGATGGAACCAAAGTATTGACAGTGTATATCAATAATAAAACATCAGATAATTTTGAAAAATATGAGCTGCATGATTTGGATAAAATATTAGTTACATATGGAAATTGGAGTGATCAAGAAATTACTGGACAGCTTGGATCGATAACTAATAAGGCTGCTGAAACATCTGCAAAGGAAGCAGGGGTTTTGAAATAGTTAATTTACTAAACCAAATGTTCATTATGAAATTTCAAGAAAATGTTTGGAAATTAATGAAGCAAATTCCTAAAGGTAAAGTAACAACTTATGGTCAAATAGCTAAAAAACTGGGGACAAAGGCTTATCGGGCTGTTGGCTCTGTATGCAAAAGAAATCCATATGCTCCTGTTGTGCCTTGTCATCGTGTTGTCAAATCAAATGGTGAGGTAGGCAATTACTCTGGTAGTGGTGGAATTAAAAAGAAAATTAGTTTGTTAAAAAAAGAGGGAATTACAGTAAGGAATAATAAAATTGTTGATTTTGATAAAAAGCTTTTCGAGTTCTAGAAATCACTTTATCAGTTGAAGTCTTTTTGCATAGTCAAAACAATTGATGCACAAATAGATCTGATTGATTCTCTTTCCATGTGTATTACACACAGGTATTCCGCAGTTATTACAGAGGCCAACGGCTTTGTTATTGCAACCTATCAAGACACAATTCCTTGCTTTTTCAATTTCTTTCATGATTAACATTCTTTAAAGTAATTATTTATCTGAGTATTGAGTTCCATTTTAAAAAATATCATATTTTTTAACAAATTTCCAGATACGTAAAAATAACAAGCCTGCTAATCCCCATAAAGGAACTACCAATAATGAAGATGTTTGTAATGATGAATTTGGATAAAGCCAAAGAAGTTTTCCAGTCAACACATAAATTCCCCATCCGACTAAGAATTCAGATGCAAAACCCACTGCGCAACTCAAAACAAACATTTCTAAGTAATCATTCTTATCCTTTCGATTAACTTTGAAGAATTTCATTAATTATAATTTGTATTTTAAAATTAAACATTTGTGCGGGAGGTGTGCTCTCTGGCTGGACTACAGTGTGAGAATATTAAAATAAGTGTTAAAATGATTTACTTTTTCTTTTTGGCTTTGACATAAATCCAAAAGATTAGGGAAGAAATAAAATACCACCATAAAATCATAAACAACCATAAAATTGGTGATAGAAACCATAGAGAAGAAGTAGTAGCATTTAACAACATGCGAAAGAAGTCTAAGACAAAAGCATACAAAATTAGAGGTGGGAAAAGAAAGATCGACTGAATATAGCCGATTGCATTAAGAATATTAGAAAGTGGTGGAGAAGCATTGAATACAAATTTAAGGATATCTGGATATTCTGAAGGAAAAACAAATCGTAAAATAGTTTGATAACCTGTGAAAATACCAAAAATAATTGTGAGAAATATTTTTTGTTTGGTTAGTTTGAAAAATTCTTTCCATTTCATAATAATTAATTCAATTTTGGTTCAAATAAAAAGTGAGAACTGAACCTGAGACCTAGTGCGGGAGGTGGGATTTGAACCCACGAAGGCACTAAGCCACAGGCTCCTGAAGCCTGCCCGATTGACCAAGCTACGGGACCCCCGCTCGATGTTATTTACTAAGTAGATTTAATGTTCCTTAAATGATACCTAATTGTATCAGTATGTTTCCTTAGTTTTTTACTTAAGAAATTTATATCGATTTTTTTACTTCCTTTTATTGCTCTTAAAATCATCTTCCTTCCTTCACCAATTCTGAAAACTCTTTTTATAGTTTTTGATTTCATTATTACCATTTTTTATCCATTTTGGAATATCATACTCTTTTAATGTTTTACTTCCTTGTATAATCCCGAAAGGTTTCAAAATTACTCCAATTACTGCTGGAAACCTTATTTCGTATGCATTCGATTTTATTCTTTTTATAGCTCTATTTTCAGACTCAAAATATTTTCTTAATATTTGAGTAAAATTTTTTATAAGCTCAGGCCTTTTGTTAACATAACTTATTCGACCACTTTTATCCATATGGCCGTCACCCAACAAATGGCCAACTATAGTTGCTAATTCAGAGTTTGCTTCTATGGGAAGCTTCAATTTTACTGGAGTTCCTTTAAAAATTTTAACTCGAGAGATTTGGTTGTTTATAGAGTGATTTTTCAAATTACATTTATGAATAATTTGTCGCAAAATCTTAATTGGAATAAATGTTTTGCCATTTCTATAATTATAGAAGCTTGAAATTAAGCAACCTAGATCATTTGGGTAGCAACTTATTTTGTTAACATTCCTTCCCAATTTTTTGAATAAATATTTTCTAAATTTTGGCTTTAGTTCAACATACAAATTATCAGGTAAATTCGTAAAGTCGAACTTCATTTTTATTTATTGGTGCTCTTACTTTTATATCTATGACTATTTTCCATTTATGAGGACTAAAAGGTAGAACTTTCCTTTTATACAGTATTTTAAAATTTTTTATATGTTTTTTAATTTTTTCAATGCTTTTTGAAAACAAATCTTCATCTGAATCAATCGAATAGAAGTGAATAATTCCTCTTTCTTTAAGGCAACTGATTGCTAATTCCAAGAATTTCTCTGCTTCCAATGGTAAAGGCATCAAAATTCTATCAAATGTGCCAAAAAATTTTTTACAAACTTCATTAACATCTCCACTGATTGGATAAACCAGATGAGAAATTCTGTTGATTCTCGCATTTTCAATAGCATATTCATGCGCCTGTGGATTTGAATCGATTGAAATAATTTTTTTTACTTTTGGTTGTTTCTTTGCTATCGCAACTGCCAAAGCTCCAATGCCACCAAACATAACTAGAACAGTTTCATTTTCTTTCACCTGTTCTGCTATTCTCTGCCTTTCTGTAGCCTCCTTTGGTGAAAAATAAACCAATTGTGGATCGAGTTTCAATAAATAACCATGTTCTTTATGAATAACTTCTGTATCTTCATCTCCATTGATTATCTCATATTCTTTTAATCTGAACTCGCCTTTTCTATCAGAAACCTTTTTCAAAACAGTTTTAACATTTTTATTATTTTTCATTATTTCCTCTGCTATTTTTTTCTCATCTTCACCTTTTGGAATTTTAACAATTGCAACAGCCTTTTCTTTCGAACCAATTATCTCAAAACTTCTTGGCATCATAGAACCACAATTGTTTTCATTCAATTACAACTTAATTATTAATTTTAATAACTCTTTGTAATATGGTGAAATAATGCTAGAATTGATTGGTCTGGGGCTATATGACGAGAATGATTTAACTTTGAGAGGAATTGCTGAAGCGAAAACTGCAGACAAAGTTTGTATTGAACTTTATACAAGCTACTGGCACGGGAGTATTGAAAGACTTGAGAAGATAATCGGAAAGAAGATTGAAATTTTGAATAGAAAAGATCTTGAAGAAAATTCTGAAAAAATTTTAAATGAAGCTAAATCAAAAAAAATTGTCCTTTTTGTTCAAGGTGACCCTCTAATTGCAACAACTCATTCAGCATTGATCCTTGAGGCAAGAAAAAAACAAATTGAAACAAGAATTGTTCATAACGCATCAATAATTTCTGCTATTGCTGAGACAGGATTGCACATCTACAAGTTCGGTCCTCCTGTTACAATACCATTTCCAGAAAAAACTAAAGGTAAGCTACCTGAATCAGTGTATGATTTAATCAAGATGAACAAGGAAAGAGGGTTGCATACATTATGTTTGCTAGATGTTGTCGCAGAAGAGAAGAGATACATGCTTCCTCAGGAAGCTGTGAAGATTCTTTTGGAACTTGAAGGCAATAAAAAGCAAGATGTATTCACAGAAGATACTAATGTGTTGACTGTTGGAAAACTAGGAAGCCCAAAACCTATGTTTGAAATTAAAAAGGCAAAAAGCATACTCAATAACTATTTCAGAGAATTGCCTGCTATTCTTATTATTCCAGGAAATATGCATTTTACAGAGAGGGAATTTGTTACTATTAGATAGTTAATCACCAATATCTTTAAATACCACTTAATAGTAATAAAATAGCATGGCAGACCCAAGTTACATGAGTATGCATACAAACATCTCGAAAAATGCTGATAGTCAACAGGATACAGCAAAAACTATGTCTGAAACTAGTGCTGCTTTGAAACAATATCTTCCTAGAATTATAGCAAACAGATTGAGTGTAGTTGAACAATTGTATGAGCAAGAAATGGGTACTTTAACTGCTCTTTTCCAGGCTTTAGATAAAGAAGCCAAAGACAAGAATATCAATCATAGATCAGAAGCTTATCAGGCAAAAAGAAGAATTTTGGGACAGCTTTACAGAGACTTCCAAAGAGAGATTGAAAGACCATACAAGAAATATGAAAGATTCATGAACCAGTTAGAAAGGCAAGCTATGGCTGAACGTGCAGCTAAACGTGAAGCATTGAGAGATTTAGCAAACAGACTTGATGAATAATTTCTTCATTCTTCTATTTTTCTTCTCCTCTAGTCATAAACCAGAGAGCAAACACAGTAACAGCGACTATGATTATTAACATAACTGTATCTGCATCTAGAGTAGTTAAACCAGGAGCTACAGTTGTAAAGAGATTAAATCCACCAGCACTACTAAAGAGAAAAATTGCTATAATAAACCCAAGCATTACAATTCCACCGACAGCTCTTTTCCACACCTTTTCCCATGTTTCATCAGTGATAGGCCCACTTAAAAGTAATCCAATTACCATAATCCCTACAAGTATTGTAACAAGAACTATTGATGCCCCAGCAAAGAATGTAGCAAAGAATGTAGTTATTGAAAGAGACAGACCTTGATTGAACAACATAACATAAAGGGCAGCAATAAGCGCGATGATCATGTTGAGCCTTTTACCCTCTTTTCCTAAAATTTTTGTTTTATCCAATAAACCATAGAACAATGTCAAGACAAGCAAGAATGGTAGATAAAAGGCAAAAATACCATTTTGGACTGCAAGATTGAGGAATGTATCAAAGGGTGTTGCCATAATTTCACCTACTCTTTTTTACCCGCCCCTGATAAAAACATGAGTGCCATAGCAGATATAACTAATATTACTAAGACCCCTACAGTTAAAAGTATATCCTGCGGTATTGTTGCTATACCAATACCTGTTGGAAAGAACACAGTGTACAAGCCACTTGTGAAAAGTATTGCAATACCAACAAATAGTCCACCAACCATCACAACAGCCCAAAAACCACCACCTTTAAACTTTTCACTCAATATTTTTGGCAAATCGGGGGGGAAGAACATTCCAGATATCATTATAGAAACCATCACTCCAAGTATGGCGATTACGCTTTGAGCAAAAAATGCTGAATATTGAGCCTTTATATCAACTCCTTGAAGAATTGGATATGCAAGAATCATGAACGCAGCAACAATAGACACCACACCATTTACAACAACACTTTTTTCTGGTTGTCCAAATACTTGTGATTTTCTTAGAAGGCCGTAAAACAGTGCAGATGTGAGTATGTATGGCATGATGAAAGTGAAGAAACCCAATTGGTCTAGTTTAAGGATGACTTGCGTGAATGGGTCTGCCATTTATCCTCCTCCACTCTTTGCAACTTGTGCTCCCACTATCAATACTATCAAAAATATAATTAGTCCTGCGCCTAAAAGTACTACATCACTAGGAGGACCTGGTGGTGATCCTGGAGCTGTAGGTTTTGTGAAAGGACTCCAAATTACTGAAACTAATGATGAAGTTATAAACAAGACAATGCCCAAAGCAAGGAAAAGATACAATGTTGTCCTTTTTGTGAACTGTTCGGCAAGCATCTTTGGCATATCTGGATAGAAGAAACTTGCTAAGACAAATCCTATTAACACAAACAACAACAGGCTCATCGCTTGAGTGAACAAAATGGATACAGGCATCAGTAAATTTGTTCCTGTCAAGAGCGGAAACCAGAAAGCCACAGAAAAAGCAGCAATAAAAGAAAGTATTCCATTTACAATTTCGGATTCTCCAAGGAATTTTGCTTTTCTAAGTATGGCATAAATAACCGCGAACGTGAAAATGAAAATGAAAAGATTACCAGCTCCCAAATCAAGAATTTTCTGAACAACAGGTGTAAAAATATCTGCCATTTATCCCCAATTATTAATTTGTTTTATAACAAATTTATGTTTACTCATTTAGTACTTTCGTATCGTACTTCTTCATCTAATTCTTCCAATCTTTTAAAAAGAGCTCTAGCAGCAGCTTCATCCCTTCTATCTCTGGCTTCTTTATATTTTTTCCACACTTTCTCTCTTTCCTTAGTCAATCGATCAAGTCTGTGGCTGCTACCACCGTGTTCTTCGTAAATATCTCTTCCTCGATAGAAACCCCATCTTATAAAACCAAAGACGAAAATAATGGCGAAAATACTAGTTGCAGCTATTGCTCCATATGCGGGAAGAATTGAAGCAAACCAGCTAAAGGCTGGAGTTTGCGTTGTTACTAATGTGAAAATCAGAGCAAGAAGTGCACTGATTCTTTTGTTAAAAACTCTGACTAACGACAATGTTCCGAAGAAAAGAGCAAAGATTAACAGAAATGGAAAAACAAAAGACACAAAGGGGCTTTGCTGATCTATTGGTAATGTTGGAAAAAAATCTTGAGGGAAAGCCATAATTAATTTTTAGCTTCTATTTTAATTAAGATAGCATTGTCTACTTTACTCGATGAAGCAAATAGGGAATATTTACAATTCCTCCATCAACTCCATCATGGAGATTTAGCTAGAGATTTTATTGCTGCTGCAGATAAACCAATCAGGATTGGAAAGTATGAACTTTTTAGCTATGGTGGAAGATACAAATGTTTGGCTTCAGATTTAGATGATAGTCTGAACGCAGAAGGAGCACCATGCTATACTGATAATCTCTTTGAAGCATTGCCTGAATATAATCCAAAAATTAATTGCCAAAAAATCAAGGATACTGAAAGAGAAATAAAACAGAAAAAAATTACAGTTGAACAACAAGCAGCAAAAATTTTTGGCGAAATGGCAGGTAAACTGCATATTGATCAAGCTGATAACGCTTCACTGGATGCAGTAAGGATGACTATTCCAGTTCCTGATGCATATAGTGGATACCAAGAACTTAAGTTGAGAAGATGGGATGAAGGAATAGTTTCTGCTGCTATCAGTCAACTTGTCGATTATGCCTCAGTAATAAAATTGGGAAATCCTACGATTCTTAACTGGGGAACTTTTCTTGAGTATCATCCTAAAACAGGAATTTTCACAGGCAGATTTTCTTTTAATTACGAAAAAAATAAGCCAACTTCATTCAAAAAAATGCTTGGTCATCTAAATCACAATATTGGAAAACTTTCAGCTAAAGAAAAATTACTCTCTGCTGGTTTATCGGATGAACATGTTTCAGAAGCATATTTTGCTGCATCTGTTGATGGACTTTTTGTTTGGGTTGATACAAATCCAGAAAGAATGGAAATGTATAGACAAGGAACACTGCAATATCCTGGAAATCTAGTGATTGTAAGGCCAGAAATTCGAACTAAAAGTTTTAAAATTTTAGTTCGAGAACTTTTAGCTCATGAAAGAGTCGTCGCTGTTTATTCGTACATTGCACCACCAACCTATTTTTGGATTTTACAAAAGTTGTTTGAGTTAAAACAACAAGAAGAAAAAATGTTACAGGCAAATGAAATCCAATTTAGGCAAATGAGAACTTCATTTTCAAATGATCTAGCTGAAATTCTTTCTGTTGACAGTCTTCCTTTTCCATTTTCTAGAATAAATTTCCAAGATAAAGTTGGCAAATTGAAGTTTGCATCAGATTTAAAAAACATGAAAGATGCGTTAATTGATATAGTAAATGATTTAGATACCTATTTGATTGAGCATAGAATTGAACAAAAACGTCTTGTAAAAGCTGAAGAAATTTCAAGAAAATGGAAAACAGCTATTGCAGATGTCTAATTCTACTATTGTAGAATTCTCTTTCTTTTCTAATTTCATCTATAATTGCAGGAACGTCTTCTATTCTATCTAATGATGCGACTATATCACAAACATCTTCATCAGTCAATTTTTGTGTATCATCCTTGTATTTTTCATCTAATTCATCTACTAATCTTGATCGTACTTCTTCAGGATCTTTAATTGGTCTGTATGCATCTAAAGTCTCAAGAGCATTAGTGAAACTTCCCCTGCGCAATCTATCAATCAATACTGTTAAATTTCTTCTTATGTGTCTCCACTGATCATTTTGGGCACTATCTCTTGCTCGCGTAATTGTAGTAGAGAGCAATTCTATTTCTAAAGCAGGTGCAGTTTTATCATATTGTTGAACTTTTTGTGTCTGTAGAGATTGTTCCAATTCTTCTTCTGCTCCTTCGGGCTTGTAAATTCTATCTTGTAGTTGAGCAAGAACTGTAGGTCCATTCATTTGCAATGCAATTCGTATTCTGTTATAATCTGCACTTGCCAAATTTCTTTTCACGGATTTTAAATTTTCTAAAGTATCAAGCAATTCATCGGTTTCTTTCAACTGCCTAACATCAGTAAAACCTCTCATTAGAACGTATAGACCATTTGTTGCATACCTAATGCTATCAAGAGAGGATTGTTGCGGATCATCAAAAATTATTAACAAAGTAGGTTTCACTTTGTCATAAACTTCTCTTGGATCATCATTTGGTAGGAAATATGTAGACATAATTCTCTTTTGAAGAATAGCAGTTCAAATTTAATAGCTTAATGCCAAATTCGGGCAAAATAGAAACCCTTAAATTCTTTACTATTTAGTAGTAATTTATGGCAGCACAAACAATACAAATACCTCGTATGATAGCACGATTAACTCCGAATGCAAGACAAAGGCATAGAAGGTTGTTAGATTTAGCTTATTCTGCTAACCTCATTGAATTGTATCATGCATTAACTTCTGTTGAAGAGTTAGATAAAATAAATGTAGGCATTAGATACAGAGCATTTATGGAAGTTTTAATGGGCGATTTGTATGCTCCACGAAACTCGAGCATGCGTACTCATGCAACAAGAAATTACACAAAAGGTGTTCCGAATGAAGAAATATATGCAGAATGCTACATGGCATGGTTGCCCATGCGAGACATACATAAACCAATAATTTATTCAGATGAGCAAGCAATAAAAGGTAAATTTATTTTGAGACCTGGTGCTGCCGTTTGGGTAAGTGGATGTTATAATAAAAAGATTAAGAATGGTGACGAAATAAAGTTAATTGCTTCTAATCATGCAGACTTGACATTACCAGTTGAAATAGAAACTGAGAATCCAAGCATATATTATAAAATAGGAAGAAGATTAAGTGAAGATTTGGTAATTAGAATGCATAATGCAGATGTTCGAACATTCCTTTTTAATGAGGCATTGGCTCAACCACAACCTGGGCAGATAATAAGAATTCGAGAAGCATATCGTATTGCCGAATTAGCTCCTTATGCATATGGTCAAGTTCCTGAACCACAACAGTCAGCACAAACTCGTCCAGCTCGACCAACACAACATCCTAGACATCTGAAGCGTGGAAGAACTCACAGATGAGCAAGATAAGATTTTGCCTGATTTTCAGACCAACCCTTTTTCTTTCTCCATTTATCAATCAGTTGTTCGTATTTTTTCAAAACAGCAACCTGAGCTGAAGCTGTGGGAGCAAGTTTTAGCTCTTGTCTCACCTTTTCAATTTCTATTTCTAACTGGACAACATCTTCTTCATTTTGGACCATTTTTTTTGCTGCATCTGCAACACCCAAATATTGATTTTTCCATCCTCTGGCCTTTCCATAAAGATAAAGGGGAATTCCTATGAACAACAAGATTACACCAAATCCAATCGCACCAAACCATCCGAGAAACCCATACAAATATCTTACAGCGCCCAACAAGTAACCAGTTGAACTTGCCATGAATGCAATCACTAGAGCAAGAAAACCATGAAGAGATGGACGGTTTCTAAAAGGTGAGAGCTCTTCCAAAATACCATACATTACAATCCAAACGGCAATGAAAGGAAATAGTAAAAATTGAAGAATATTTTGTGATTCTAACCAGTCGTCTGGTACTTCTCTGCCAAAAATTACTCTTATAATGTTTATATCAGTACCAGGAATGTCACCGACAGCAGCAAATGTTGTGTTGCTTATTAGCAGCAATGAAAATATGGCAAATATTAAAACAAACTTTCGGTTCAACTTATCCACTCCTTGTCTTTATAATTATTAGTTAAGTAGAGATTTTAAATTATACATTAAAGAAACTCATCAGCAACGGATAGCTGAAAATAACGGCAAAAACTATTATTGCTGTTAAAATAATTCTGAGAAATGTGATGTTACCCATAACCAAAAATATACCGCCAACACTTGCTGCAACAACATAAACTGGGGTTAAGGCTGCTAGCATTGAAGAGCTCATCAATGAAATGGCCAATGCCAATACAAAATTGATGAAGGAGTTCTTAAAAACTCTCAATTTATCATTCAAAAAAACATACCAAAAAATTACCAATGTGATCATCGGAATTATAAAGAAAGGAATAACTTGTGGTCCAGCAAACCAATCAGCAGGTATGCCAAATGTCCCAGACAAGAAGTCTGTTACTGGTTGCAGAGTTGCGTCTACCATAATCTAAATTAGAAAATTTTAGAATTTATGCTTCTCTTTTGAATCTTTGAACAAGATCGCACAAAGCCCTAACCGATTCAATCAATGCAGGCAATGTGTCTTTGAATGCTTTTTCCAAACTTCCAAGTCTTATTTCAACATCATTCATGATATCCCTGAAAGAATCAATTTTTGAAAGAATTAGTTGTTCTTCTGTAGTTTTTGTTTTTGCTAAACTCTCGAGTTGTTCATAAATAGAAACCATCCTTTTTTCCAGCTCTTGATATCTAACTATAAACTCATTGATTTTTTGATTAACATCTCCCATCCTTTCTCTCACAAGATATTCCACATATTCTTCAGTTGGATAATTTTGCTGCATAAGCTGTTGAGGTTGCTGGGGTTGTTGGTAATAATAATTATCATAATAGTAATTTTCAGGTAAAGATGTTTCAGGAACTTGGGGCATTTGTACTTGAGGGGGTTCAGGTTGGAGCTGCTCTAAAGTAGGTAGTTGAGGGCCTGGCGCTTGAGGGGCAGAAATTTGAGATTTTACTGCGCCAGATAATGCTCTATCAATTTCATCAGGTGAATATCCTTCTCTTCTGAGAACATCTATCATATCAGGTTCAGAAAAGCCCTTTGATGCCAATTCTTTCACTTTTTCAACAGGAATCGCCCCTTTTCCGCCAGGCATCCTTTCCGGTTCCTTTTTTCCAAAAAGCAACATTAAATCACTATATATAAAATATCTTTTTTTGTTTTAATATAAACTAAACCCTTTTCTTCAGTTTTTCTTCAAATACCCTTTCCAGCTCATCTCTAGTAACGAATTTTGATGTGATCGGGTTAACAATGTCAATGAAAGTTTCTATCTGCTTAATTTCTGCTTTAGTTGCTGCTTTTCCCAAGTCTTTGTTTATTCTGACAATGTCAGACTCTAAAATATTCAGCCTGTTAGACACGTCGTCAATTTTTGTCAGTATTCTTTCCAGATTAACTTTGATATCATTCATCTGCCCCAGAGCTGTATCTTCTAATGTTTCTAAATCTGATTCAATTTTATCCATCCTCTGTTCGACAGCCTTGACTCTTCTACTAGCCTCATTCAATCGTCTAACCATTTCATTCGTTGCTATTCTAACATCCTCTGGGGTTTGTTCCTTCTCAAAAGAGAGTGCCATCAATAAAGATTTGCTTTTTAAAGATAAATTTTATAAGTATGCCAATAGACTACGAAGTCATAGAAAACACTCTAAGAATAAATGCAATGAACTGGGTTACTGAACCCAGCATTGAAGATTCTGAAGCATGTATGGGTATTGTTGTTGACGTTCTCGCAGAAGTTAAAAACGTTGAGAGAATAATCATTGCAGAAACTAGGGAGAATGAATATGATTATGAACAAGTGAAGATGCTTCAGGAGATTACAAACGCAACCGATAAAATTTTAAATGAAGCAAAAATACTTCGTTTAGAAAATTTAGGACCAAAAGAAGCACAAAAATTATTTTCTCAAAGATATTTCGACCTTCAATTCCTGGTATTAGAAGCTTTTAGAAAAGACCCCATTGGAGCTTATGTAAAAGTGCAGAGAATGATTGCTCATGAAAGGATTACAGCTGAGAAAACACCTTCAGATCAAAAGAAATGGCACACAGATTACGTAGAGAATGCCCTGGTTCCTTTGGAAAAAATTATGGGTTCTTTAACTTTGGTCAAAAAAGCAAAACCATATCTTGGAACACACAGACCTGGAGATAGAAAAATTTATAGAGAATTTTTTCACCCACTGATTAAACCAAATTTCATGTTAACGCGATATTCTTTGGTTGGTCCAAGAGGTGGGCAGAGGGTTGATAGATATTTTGTCGGTCAAAACATTCTTGTTGAAGTTTTCAAAGTTCCTGGCCAAGTTAGATATACTTATCTAATAACTCCTCCTGAGTTCAGATTAAGTGAGGACAAGTACACAATTCTTGATCAAGCAAGAAGATATTTAGCAGCTCACAGGCCAACTGAGACTGAATTCACTGAGCCAGAAAAGGCGAGAGAACTGTTCTTCAACATTGGCAGAGATATGGTGAAAGAAATTGCAAGAAACATGGGTTTGGAACTAGAGCCAAAAGAGATTGAAGAACTTGCAACTATTTTATCAAGATACACAGCAGGATTTGGGGTTTTAGAAATTTTACTTGCCGATGAAAAACTTCAAGACATTTACATCAACTCTCCAATAGGCATCACACCAATATATGTGCAGCATTCTGATTTTGAGGAATGCATTACTAATTTAATTCCAACAAAGGAAGATGCAGAAGCATGGGCGACAAGGTTCAGACTTTATTCTGGAAGACCTTTGGACGAAGCAAATCCGGTTCTTGATACTGAATTGAATGTTCCAGGTGGAAGAGCGAGAGTCGCATCAATAACAAGAACTTTATCCCCAGAAGGGTTAGGCTATGCATTCAGAAGGCACAGAGACAAACCATGGACATTCCCATTATTTATCCAAAACAAATATTTTGATCCTTTGTTTGCAGGTTTGATGGGCTTCATAATTGATGGAGGGAGAGCAATTCTTGTCGCAGGTGGAAGGAGCTCAGGAAAAACTTCTCTGCTCGGTAGTATGATGCTAGAGTTGATGAAAAAGTTTAGAATTCTAGTTCAAGAAGATACTTTGGAATTGCCAGCAGTTGCTCTACGTCAATTAGGATACAATATTCAAAGACTGAAATCCAGATCAGTCATAACAAGAGTTGAAGCAGAATTGCCAGCAGATGAAGCATTAAGAACTGCATTGAGACTTGGCGATTCTGTTTTGATTGTAGGTGAAGTTAGAAGTGTTGAGGCTTTAGCTTTGTTCGAGGCAATGAGAATTGGAGCTCTTGCAAACGTAGTTGCTGGAACAATCCACGGCGAATCTGCTTATGGTGTTTATGATAGAGTTGTTAATGATTTGAAAGTCCCACCAACAAGTTTCAAGGCAATTGACTTGATAGCTGTTGCCAATATGATAAAGACCCCAGATGGTTTGCACAGATTCAGGAGAGTTTTTGAGGTAACAGAAGTTAGAAAACATTGGAAAAATGATCCAATGGATGAAGGTGGATTTGTGAATTTGATGGAATATTCAGCAAAAGAAGACAGATTGAAACCAACAGATACTCTGATTGATGGCGAGAGCTATGTCTTGCAAGAGATTGCTAACAGAGTAAGAGAGTGGCATGGAGATTGGGATGCAGTCTGGGATAACATTTTGTTGAGGTCAAAAATAAAAGAGACCATTGTTCAGTATGCGAAAAAACTGAATAGGCCGGATATACTTGAAGCAAATTACACTGTCGAGAGCAATGAGATGTTCCACTTGTTTTCAGATCAAGTCAGACAAGAAGTTGGTGGATTGGATTCTAAGGTGATCTATCAAAAATGGTTGGACTGGTTTGAAGAAAGATTGAAAGGAAGTTGAATAATGTATTTATCACCAATATCAAGAGAATACAGGGAATACCTAAAGGCTGAATTAGAGAGAAGGAACAGAACTTTTTATGAATATTTCTGTAATACTGTAGGAAGTTTTTTCCCTCAAATTCCTATCAGCCAAAGAAATAGGAAAGGACTTGAGGAAAAGTTGAAATTTATCGAAGTAGAGACCGATCCAAGTAATGTATATTCTGCGGCAATCTTTGTCTTCATTCTTGCGACTGCGTTAACAGTTGCAGCTGCTTTGATTGGGTTAGAACCATTCTATTTAATTATTGGTTTTGCTCTAGGAATGGGACTTACATACTATACATACGTCTACCCAACTTTTATGGCAAGATATTACAGAGTTCGAGCATCAACAGAGCTAGTTCTTTCCATTCTATATATAATTGTTTCACTCAGAATCATACCTAATCTTGAAAATGCAGTTCAATTTGCTTCAATAAATTTGAAAGGTCCGGTTGGAAGAAGTTTAAAGAAAATTATGTGGGATTTGTTGAATGGGGGATATGAGACTATAGATCAAGCCATTGTTAGTTTTGCTGATCAGTGGAAGGAAGAGAATGGAGAATTTGCAGAGGCTATTGACATAATTCGAACTTCAATGCTTAGGTCTGAACTTGAAAGGCCAAAGATGTTTGAAGAAGCAATTTCAGTTGTTCTTGAAAGAAATATCGATAGAATGAAAAATTACACTGTTCAATTGAAGAACACGATAACAATCATAACCTATCTAGGAATTACTTTACCAGTGTTGACAATAATTCTGTTTCCAATAATGACATTTTTCATGGCTGCAGCAGTCAAACCATACATGCTAGTTTTACTGTATAACATCCTTCTTCCTTTGGTTGTTTACTGGTTAATGAGTTCAACATTACGATCAAGACCGCTTTCTTTTGGAGTAGTCAACATAAAAAATCATCCAGAAGCTCATCCAATTGGCACAGTCAGGATATCTAAGAGCTTCTTATTGCCTCTTTTGCCAATTGCAGCAGGTATTGCTGCATTGTTCATTGGTTTTGGACTCTTTTTGATAGGCTTGACACCAGACGTAAATATATCCACAGAAAAAATCTTAGGCGGTATTGTAATTCTTGGTGGTGTTATAGCTGGAATTTCGTTCTTCTCTTTCTTTTCGCAATACGGCAATATCGATATCAAGAATGATATTGAGCAAACAGAAATGGAATTCACAGAGTCACTTTATCAATTCGGTCAAATACTGAATGCCGGTTATCCGGTTGAGACATCAATTGAAAAACTGATTGAAAAAATAAAAAATCTAAAAATAGCCCAATTGTTTATTCAAGCCATGCATGTTATCAAGACTTTTGGTTTCACATTGAAAAAATCAATTTTTGATAAAGAATACGGAGTAATCAGATACTATCCTTCTGAGCTAATCACAAACATCCTACAAATTCTTGTCGAATCTTTGGAAAAAGGATCATTGGATACAGCAGTTGCAATGATTTCTATTTCAAATTATTTGAAATCAATAAACAAGGTGAATCTTTATTTGAAAGAAATTCTCGAAGAAACAACTTCGGAGATGAGTTTCATGTTAGGTTTTCTTGTTCCGATTGCCTGTGGAATAGTTGTTGGAATGGCAGCTGTCTTGACAATAGTTATGGCTTTCGTTACCAACATCTTAGTCTCATTAACGGGATTATCTGATCAATTGCCTTTCTCTTCACCAACATTAACTAAATTTGTTGATATAAAAGAAGTAATTCCAATTGAGTGGTTCATCCTTATAGTCGGTTTTTACATGATAGAAGTTTTAGTATCTCTTTCAATTTTCATTTCAACAATTCAACATGGCGAAGATAATTTAGAGAAATTGAAAATGATCAGCAGCAGTTTGATCAAAGGAATAACAATATTTTCAATCTGCCTTCTTATGATATACTTCTTTTTCGGAGGTTTCATTAATCTTGGCTTCCAACCATAAAGGAGCAATTGCTGGAGAGAAACTAGGATTTCTTGCAGCCTTAATTATACTTTTATTTTTCATTTTGATTTTTACTGGAATAGGAAAAACATTGGTTGATTTTATAGTAAACAACATTAAAATTGATGTGATAATCAAAACAATTTTTCCTTAAATAAAAAGGAAAACAAATTTAAAAATATGAAGAAAAAAGCTGCTGTTAGCTTTCCAATGGTCATAATAGTTTCTCTTATAATCATCGCAATCATTATCGTCTTGGCTTACTATTTCTTATATCAGGGAAGTAGTGAAATTTCAAAAGCATTTACAGATGTAGAGCAAAGCTTTAGAAAATGGATATGCTCATTGTTCGGTGGATTAGGAGGAATAATGTGTGGTTGAAATAAAACTTGTGATAGAGATTATCGTGATTATCATTACCTTGGCATTAGTTTTAATGTGGTTATTTCCCGAGTTTCAAGCAGTTTTCAATCAATTCATCGACTGGTTCAGAGGAGCCATAACTGTTATGAAGTAGATGATTATTACGGAACGAAAAATTCTCATCGGTTTAATTGCAGGTCTAATAGTGGTTGCGGTTGTAGTTGCCATTTATCTATTGAACATATTTGGTCTTTGCAGTGCACAAAATCCACAATTCTGTCCTTTTCCATTCTCTGAAAAATCTAGATTCATTAGATATGCAACATGTGCTTTGGCTAAATGCTCAGATGGTTGTAATTCAAAAGAAGTTAAGAGTCTTTGTTTGGAATTTGGACAGGGTGGTAGTTGTGATAAATGGTGTGCGGAGACTTGTGAAAGTGGTAAAGAATGCGGTGCGGATAATGCTATTTCAATGGATGTGAAGGGAACAGTTTTCTTAAGCAGTGGTGATATGCAAAAATATGCAAATTGGATATGTGGGTGTCTAGATTATAACATTCCCTGCCTCAGTTTTTCAGGTAGAAAAAATACGTGCTATATGGAAGGCGCTTGTCAACAACAGCATTTTCAAATACTTGGTGATGCACCTTTAATGACTGGCACTGGCACTAAATGTGGTGACACATTCAAAGATCCTCTCTTTGGCTGGGACTTTCCAATCATTTCATCGGTCTCTGTTCCAGAATCTTTTGCAAATGACTATTGTGTTGTAGATCAAATGTGGCAAGGAGCCAGGATTAAAAAACTTACTCAATGCAGATTTGAAAGCACGAGTCCTACCAACGATAAAAAAATAACATTCAGTTTTTGGTCAAATAAATATGGACTTGCAGGTTGTGCATATGTTCAAATCTGTCCGGTGGAAAGTCAAATTTCAGGTAGTACAACTTAATTATTCAGTGTTGATATGCCGACTCAAAAATTTTTATTAACAGGCTTATTAGCCATTATACTACTTGCAATTAGCATTGTTATTGTGTTTGGATTTCATCTCCTTTCTTTTGAAACCCTTTCAGAGGCTAAATGCAATTTTAGCAAATTCTTCACTTGTGATATGCAATATGGTGAATGCTGTGGTTCATTCACTAATTGGTGTAAAGAATGCAGAGCAAAAGATTGGAAAGATTGCCAACCTCTAAGCAACAATGATCCTTCATGGGTTAATAAATGTGTGGCCTATGGTCAAGCTTGGCAGTTTGACGCTAGCTTCGGACCACAAGATGTTGACAATGAGATAGCGAACACTGGGGCCCCAAAAGAATCTTGTAAGAAAGTTTGCATCCAATAACCTTTTTATTCAAACAAATCAAATTACAATTTGAGAGTATGAAAAAAGGAGTAGCCGTATCTCAACTGATTCTATTGATCTTAGGAATTATTGTTCTTGCAGTTATTGCCTATCTTATTTATGTAAACTTCATTTCTTCTTCGTCTACGTTTGATGCTGAAAAATGCAGAGCAAAAACTCTAGGTCTCTGCACTTCATGTAAAATTGCAAATACAAAAACGGCAGATTGCAAATTTCCGACAAAAGATGAAACTCCTGATAAATGGGTTGGTAAATGTGGTGGAGATCCGGAAGGCGGAGGCCAATGTAATTTTGACTCAACAATTCCTTGCCAATACGGCGTAAAAATTGAATGCACTAGACTAGGAGTAGACCTGACGCAATAATTTTCTTTAACTTCCTTCCCTAGTATTATTTTATGCCAGCACCCGATTGGATGGGAAAATTTATCATAATAGCTCTTCTCACAGCATTTGTCATAGTTACATTTTCAATAACCATAGGGCCATGGAAAGGTTATGCTTGTTCATGGTTTGAAGACAGCAACATGAATAAGTTGGTTACTGATGCAAGAGAAGGCATAAAGAAATATTATGATACTCTGAATTTGGGAGATTGCATCACAAAAGTACAACTTGATACAGAGCAAACAAAATGTGGTTGTGATAGCAATTATGATGATCAGATAAAGTATCTCTGTATTTCTATGGTAGGTGGAGATAAAAATGATTGCTTTAATGTCGGTGAAGTGAACATTGATTTGGGCGAATTCAAAGAAAGTGGGTTAACACCCGGAAATTACAGAGTAGAAGTGACTCCATTAAATATCAGGATTCAATATAAAATTTAGAAGCTTATGGCTAAATTCACTCTTCAAAGATTTGTTTCCATCGTTGTCTTTTTCATTTTGACATTCCTATTTTTTTACTGGCTAATTGTTCAAGGCAGAGACCTCGCCTATTTTTTTGCATTTTCAACTTCAGAAGCTGTTTCAAGTGACATTGTAGGATTGGGAAACACATTAGGAGGTATACCAGGTAAAGTTGATCTAAGTTATACATGGCAATCTGTTGGTTTTACAGGCACGGTAAATGCTGTTTACAGTTTGAAATTTTTGACAAAGATTTTGTGCGTTAGTCAGTTTTCTCAACAGTATAGAGCCTTTACAACTGATTGTGGTTCATTCTTCTATCCGGTTAACATGCTTGAGATGGAGAAAGTCGACTTGATTAGCATTTTGTTCAAGAAGTTTTTTGATGTGGATAATGATTTGGTTAATGTTAACGTTCAAGAAACTAGGACTGGAGGAGTAGGATAATGGAATTGGATATTTTACTTGAATATGTACTGATGATTGCAATTGGTGTAGCAATCATTTTCTTATTTTTCGGGAAATTTGTTGATGTAAAAGTTATGAAATTCGAACTAGAAGAGGCAAGAGAGGCACTTAATTTGCTTCAAACAATATCAACATCAAGCGACTTGCTCGTTAAAGATTCAAATAAGCAGCCAATAAAACTCATGTTTGACAAAAAAATTCTTGATGAATACAACTCAAAATCACCAAATGACGGAATTTTTTATGAAGAAAAATGTTGTAATGCTATTGAATATGATTACAACTTAGAATTTACAGATCTGAAGACCGATGATAAATGGTCTTATGGAAACCTGAAATTTGATTTATCGTCAGAATGTTACTCTGTGGTGAGTTTAAATCAGAAAGTAAAAACTCAAATGCCAGTGAATATTTGTGAGGGTGGTAAATGCGATCTTGCAACAGCTTCTATCGAATTAGCAAGAACACCATTGTCAGAACTTGCCTTTTGGATATCGCAAGTTTGCCTTAGACAAGAGTCAGTCATCAAAACCATTCCTTTCGATCAAAACAGTGTGAAAGGAATCAAAATAGATACTGACAAAAAAGAGGTTTGTGTTTCTTTGAATACTGGTGATGTAGTCTGTAAAAAAATCTATTGTGGAACAGGAATTCAAGTTGAAGGTGAGGATACATACTGGAGTCCTACACTAATTAATGGTGGCAGGCAGATTACAGCTTCTACAAAATGTTTTAATGCTGTTGTTAACTCAACAGGTGAAGGTATTGTTCATGTTAAAATTCCAGAAGCATACATACAATAAAGGAATTGGTGCATTGGCATTCATGCTATTAGCAGAGTTATTCATAGTTCTCAGTGTAATAATCTTTCTCACATTTTTCAAATACCATATAGAACTCTATGTATCAGACCAATACAATTGGAATAGGTATCAAGAAATTCCAATGTCCTTCGTCACTGCAACACTTGGAGAAAGATCTCTAGCAGCTGAAACAAATAAAGTTTTTCACGGGTTTCTTTCAGTTGATGACTACAAAGATGAGATAAAAGAATTTCCAAACCTATTTTCTGGATGTTACGTTTTTGATGTAACCGATGGCAATAAAAAAATAGAATGGGAAGATAAAAGCACCAGTTGTGTTACCAATGAATATTTGTATGATATAAAATATCCTTATCCACTTTCCTTTAATCCTGATTCTCTTCTTGGAAATATGACAATGACAATTTTCCCATTTAAGTCTGAAACCACACAATGGCCACGAGGCGAAATAAAGAGGGGTTGATATGAAAGGAATTGCTTTTGTATTAATCGTATTTGGAATTGCCCTGTTAGCTGAAACGTTAATTTTTAGTTTTGCTATTGTTGAGAATGTTTCAAGAACTAGACATAGCACTGAATATAAAGTTCTGTTCGAGGGAGATGAGCTAGAAACATATGTTCATTCATTTCTACGAAGTACAGATCTTTCATTAATCCAGTCTGTCTATGATGTTGGCAAGAACAATGTCATATATGATTATTCATTGAACTATTACGAGGATGGAATTCCTTATTGGCAAATATATCAGCAAAGTTTTGTTCCATCTTATGATACTTTCCAAAAAGAAATCTCATCAATCTCTCATTCTTACATAAATGACTATATCGATGCATTCAAATCTTATGCAAGTGAAAGCGATTATTCCATAAAGATAACAAAAATTTCCAGTAATCCGATGACTGAAATAGGTGACGGCAAGATTACAATCAGTACACAGGTAGAAAATCAAGTTCAATTTACGCGATCAACTAAAATTGGGAATAAAGATTTGGCAATTGAAAGATCAATACCTGCTGATTCATCATTATCAATTAATTTCAAGAGCATTGTAGAATTGGCAAAGCAGATTATTGATGATAATCTGATATACAATACTATAGAAGGAGAAAGTGATCAGAACAGTGCACAAAAAAAATTAGACAATCTTGCAGCAAGTTTGTCTGATGACACAATTCTAGTTAATTTCACTGTAGTTGATTATCAAAATGCTGTTAATAACTTCAAAGCGATTGTTTTAGTTGAAATTTCAGATAAAGCCAACAATTATTCAATCTATTCTTATTCTCAAGATCAGGTGATTTCAGATAGACTTGGAGTAAAATTCTATTCGAAAGTCGGAACTCTTGTAGACAATAATGATCAATATTCCCCTCAAGAATTAAACAATTTCAGTGATTGTGTAACTGGTGAGATTGGTGTTATTAGTTCAAGATCTCCAGAAATAATTTGCAAGTCCTTGACTAATTTCAGTTAAGTTGTAGAAGTACTTTGACATGCTTTTATATCAACAAATATCGATCTACCGGGTTGTGTAAGCGTGTAAGTATATTTGGCATCTCCATTTAGGATGTATTGCTGCCATGGTTCTTTTAATGAGCTAAGGCCTGATGGAATATCAAACGTACAGTCTATCTTGTAAATGTCCCTCGAAGCAAGAACATACCCCTTTCCAAGGCTTGTTATTGTTATAGTATTATCACTGGCTTGGTATTCGGCACCAAAGCATTTTTTGAGTTGTAAAGGTCCGAATTCTTTTGGATAGTCATCTTGCTTTATTGTTATTTCATTAATTATCATATCGCCATCTCCCTTGTTTTCTAAAGAGATAGCAAATCCTACTGTTTTATCCGAACCAGCGATGTAATCATGCTGATCTGGTTCTATGTTGAAATTTAGTGGACCAGAAGTTGTTAACGGGACTACGTTTGTTGGAGTTTGTACATCTTCTTGTTTTATATAAACAGGAGCAAGGCCAGTAGTTTCATAATCATAAGAAACCATTCCATTGTATCTTACAACATCTTTGCACGGAACAGTGAAATGTGCTTTTATTGCAAGAGGAGTATCGGCTTTTGAAAGTTCATCCATAGTGCAAGACTGCTCGCTAGAGCATTTGTTGCCTTCATAAGTTACCTCAACATCTTTAAGATCTTTCAATTCAAGTGCAACATTGACTTTTTTAGCAGGTGGTGCTTGCTGATCCATCTTTAAAGTAAATCTAATCGTCTCATCAGAGTCTACTCTGGGTGTTGGTCTTAGAACTTCCAAATCGAAATTCACACAGTCATCCCCCTGACATCCTTCTTTCTTTACTTGTGGAGCACCACACACTACCTTATCACAATAAGTGCCTATGTCCGAAATTCCTGATGTGGTTGTTTGCATAATCCTACTAAGATAACAAGTCATATAACACCAACCATGGTTAACCCAATCTACAAATTGCTTTAGTTTTAATTGCCTGATAATGTCCTGCCCTAAAGGTGTTCCAGTAAATATTAAAACTCCAATTGCAATAGCAGCAATGAACAGTAAGATAAATATTATCTTGATGATAGATCCAATCTTACTTGGCTTCTTCTCTTTACCTTCATCGCCTTTTTCATCACCCTTGTTACCTTCTCCATTTTTCTTCTCTTCTTTTTTTGTTCTTTTGAGCTTGCTTTTTATTTTACCAAAAAACTCTGTTTTCGCTTTCTTTTCGATCCACGTATTGCCACAATTTTGACATGTGAAGTCAATTAGATTCACTTGCAAAGACTCGTCCCATGTTGTATTCGTTTTTGTAACTTTGGAAGATTCACATCTTGGACATTTTTTCCTATTGAAAGGCCAAACCATTGAACACCATCTATTTTTTATTTGGGGTTTTAGAGGTAAATTAATTAAACTCAAACAACAAATTAGTTTTAGATATGGCAGCAATAATCTACTTTTTGTCCGGAATAATAGCATACTTCTTGAACGTATTCATAGGAACCTTCATAACAAGCCTAATAGACTCATTAGTTCCAATAAAAGGCCTTAGTATAATAACAGAGCCTTTGACTCTTGGTCTTTTTGTCTTGATTGTTGCAATGCTTCTAGAAGCAGTTATAAAATAATCTTATTGCTTAAAAAAGTAAAACTATATTTGTATGCCTTTTGGTCTATTCGGTAAAAAAGAATTAAAGATTGAAGAAGTAAAGAAAGGTCTTTCAAGGCAATATCTCGAGTTCATCTTTGAAGAACAGAAACAACGAGAGCTAAGGAACTGGTTTGAGAAATACTGTAAGTTTGCAGAAAGATTAAAAATTGCTCCTCCTCAAAAACTTGAAGAAAAATTCAAGCTTGATATTGTTTTCTCCTCATTAAATGTCACACCACTTGGAGTTTTTTCAGCGTCAATATTTACTTTGTTAATTGGAATTGTTCTCTTGGGAGTGATGCTTCTCCTTCCACCAGATTTTGGTATAGATCAATCTGCATTGGTCATGATCGGAGTGATGCCAATAGGGATTTTTTGGTATATTTTCACATATCCCTCTTTCCAGTCCCATGTTACTAGAATTCAGGCTGGTGATGAAGCAATCAAAATTATTTTGTACATGGTCATTTATTTGAAACTCAATCCAAGTTTTGAAGGCGCTGTGAATTTTGCTGTTGCGCATGCAAAGGGACCGATTACTCAAGACATCAAAAAATCTATGTGGGATCTTTCAATTGGAAAATATAGAACTGTTGAAGAAGCGTTGAGTGTTTATACCCAAAAATGGGCATGGTGGAATGAAGATTTTATAAGATCTTTGAGCCTGCTTTATGGAGTTTTAGTCGAACCTACAGAAGCTGGGAGAGAGGGAATTCTAAAAAAAGCCTTGGGCTTCATATTGGAATCAACTCAGTTGAAAATGAAAAAATATGTTGAAGATATTTCTGGGCCAATAATGATGCTTCATGCTATGGGATTGCTTTTGCCTGCAATAGGTCTAATAATGTTTCCAATGATTTCCATTTTCATGAGCACGCAAGTCAATGTTTGGACGTTAATCTTAGGATATACTGTTGCTCTGCCTTTGTTTGATCTCTTCTTTATAATGAGGATTCTTGCAAAAAGACCGAGTGCTTTTCTTGTTCCAGACATCTCCAAACACCCAGACTTACCGCCTGAAGATTATTATGTTGTCAAAATAGGAAAAACGAAGACCTTTTTACCAGTTGCAGTCCTTGCCGTCTTGGTAGGAGCGGCTATAATGCTCTATGGAATTTTACACTTCATTGACTTGTCAACAGCACTTGCGTACCCAACTAGAGAATATGCTCTTAGCGTAAATCCAGATTGTAATGATGATTTTAAGAAGTGTATACTTTTAGCAGAGGCAGATATAAATCCAAGAACCCTTGCATCAACATTCTCGGTCACTGCGGGGGTAGGAGCAATTTTCATCATTTATTTCTATTCTAGAAGTGTTCAAAGAATCAAGATAAGAAATGAGATAAAGAATATTGAGGCAGAATTCCAGATTGGCCTATTCACTTTAGGGAATTTCTTATCAGAGGGTTATCCGATTGAAGTCGGTATGGAAAAAAGTCTCGATGAATATAACAAGCTTGGAATGCAAAAGAGGCCAATTTACAATTTCTTCCTCAGACTTCAATACAACATCAAGAATTTTGGAATGACATTCAAAAGAGCTCTGTATGATAGAGAATATGGATTGCTCAAATACTATCCTTCTGTTTTGATAGATGAGATCATGAGAATTCTCTCAGACGCTTCTGAGAAAAGTGCTTTGCTACTCGGAACCATTGCAAAGACAATTGCGACATATCTTGAGAATGTTTATGCGATTGAAGCTAAGATTAGGGAACTTTTAGATGAGGTTAGAAGTGCCATAAGAATGCAAGCAAGTTTCATCATACCAATGGTGACTGCAATGGTAGGGGCATTGGGGATTTTCATTCTAAAAATGTTACAAATATTGGCAACAAAACTTGCAGAGATAGAAAAACAGTTCAGCGTTGGGGGTTTAGGGCAAGCAACTGATTTGATGCAAAATCTGGTAGGCGATTTTACAAAAGTTGTTCCAATGACAGTGCTCCAAGCAACAGTTGGAATTTATACAGTTGAAGTTGTTGCGCTTTTTGCAATGCTTTTGAGCGGGATTGAGAACGGATTTGATAAAGTTGCCAGAGATTGGGAAATTTCACAATGTTTAATTAGAGCACTTGTTGTTTATGGGTTAGTTAACATATTTGCACTAATAATGTTCCAAGGAGTAATTATCTCAGTTGTCGGTGGAGTTTAAAAATGGAAGCAGGGAAGCTTTTTACATATCTCATCTTTATTGTAGTTCCAATAGTCATGTTAATCATTCTTGTTTCTATTGCTTGGAATTTTTCCTCACCTGAAGAATGCAGAAACATAATTAATGGAACTGCGAGCCAAATTCTTGGGAACATAAGAAAATGCACAGAATTGTGTTGGGTTAAACATAATTCAGGAAGGGATATTTATGTTGACGATTGTTTTTTGGTTAACATATCTTCTGAATCAAACATTCCCAAAGAATTATTAGCATCTCGACTGTCTGATAGGCCTGTTAGTATATATTTTGATCTCTTGGAAAAAGAAAAATATTATACAATAAAAATACGTTACAATTCCACTGTCCCAGAAATTGGCATATACATGTTTGAATTGATTCAAGAGTCCACTACTACAACCTGAGCATTTTTACTCTCTAATTCAAATAATTAATAGAATGGATATGAAAGGAATAGCACTTTCTGTCATAGCATTTTTAGTCATCGCATTGGTCAGCATAATGGTTTTGATAATCTTTGTTGGAAATCAACTATCTCCATCTCTTAGGAAAGGATATTGTGACATAATTTTTGGATTAAGGGGGATTTTACCTATACCTGAGAACCTTAGGCCAACACCACCATCATATTGCATAGTAGATCAATCAGGAACTAGAGAGGTTGATATTGAGAGTTCTGAACCTGATAAAGTATCTTATGATATTGCAGGTTATGTTGTAAGCTGTTGGAAAATGACAGGAGAAATTGGTTCAAAATTAGATAAAATTTGTTTTGAGCTGAGATTGAAAAGATTGGATGGAACACTTACCGAAGATTTAGTCAAGCAAGAATTAGAGAAAGTAGACTATGCAAGTATTCTTGATTGGAAAGCAGGAACTATAACTTCCCCAAACACATTAGCAATTTACTTTAACGCTTCCAATAATCTTATTGGAGTGATTTAATGGCTAAAGGCCAAGCCGCACTTGAATATCCTTTCAACATATTGCTATATGTAATTGTTATTTTAGTTGTGATCGGACTGATTTTAACTTTTCAAAAACAGATAGTACAATTTTTACCGATTTGTAATCTTTTACCTGCTGGATGTCAGGAAATAAAAGAATGTACTACTGCAACCATTTCTGCGCCATCAATCAATGCAGAAGTATTGGAAACATGGTGTAAAACTTGTTGGGACAAGACTGGAAAAATAGAATCAAAGAAAAATTGTTTGTGTTATGTTATTTCAGGCGATTATTTACCTATACCCGCGAATCAATTGCCAACAGATTGGCCAGAATATTGTGAGATTGACTGTAAAGAAAAAGTTAGATCAGTATCGGTTGGATATGATGAGTTATTTGGAAAAGTCATAATATCGTGTATCAAATGAAAGGAATGGCTCTTGAATACCCATTTACACTTGCTTTAGCGGTAGTTGTAATAATAGTTGCGATTGGAATTGTTCTAGCAATCATGAATCAATTTTCTGTGAAACCGGCATCATTTCCAACAGATGTCAGATATTCCTGCATTCAGTTTAATAACACAAATATTAGATTCGACGACCTCCGAATTGTCTTGTACGGTTTCTTGACAGATCAGTGCAATAACTTCACAGCAAGCCTAATTCATACTGTCGGCATGCAAGATTTGCAAAGAGTTGCGAATGAGATTGATAAGAGCATCAAAGTGATTAATGTTACAGAATGCAAGCTTCCTAATTTTGACACCCACACCCTTTATCTTTGCTGCAAACAAGAATTAGACAGAAACGAAGTATTTAATATCACAAGAAAAGAAATTAAAAATAGCGATGTTCTGATTTGCGAGGAGTAAAAATGTCTAAAGGAGTTAACGCACTGGAAATCGTCTTTGCAATGTTTATTCTAATAGTCGTAACACTTGTTGTCATTAGGCTTTTCACAGGAATAGTCAAGCAAGATACTCTACCAAACCTTGATGACTTCAGGCAGGCATACAGATATTCACAAGAAAAGTCAAAATGTTCTAATTTGTGTTCTGATTATACAATTGGTGGATGCACCAGCAATGACTTAGCAGCAGCATATGCTTTCTGTGAGCATAAAATCAATCTAGACATTGATGGAAATAATGTTCCTGGAGAAATAGGGCACTATGGTGTTGTAACATCAATTCCTTATTGCGAAGATGGATTATATTGCTTCCATATTCAAGAATGTGGTTGTGGCAATTATATTTTAGGGCCTGAAGCATGCTTGCAAACTATGCGAGACTATCTCACGAAAATAGTTCCTAAAGACACTGCTGAAAAGATGATTTGTAATAAAATCACTTACGGTACTTGCAAAACAGATCCCAGAGAATGGGAGAGAAAGGTTCCTGGATTCGAGGCAGTAGAACTTACGACTAATACTGAATTCGGTGTTGGTGATCCCCCAGTTGTTGGTTCTGACTATTGGTGGAAGCATGCTGGTTACGGTAAAATTTGCGTGACTGAGTAATTTAATTCCTACTTGAAATAGTCGCAAATTAAATGCTTTTATTCGTTAAAAATATATTTTAATTGGTAGCATGTGTGAAAAACTTGTAATCTTTGTCACATTTACTGTAATTTTCTTTTCAGCGCTTCTTCTTGTTACTAATACTCCAGTTAAAGCTTGTGTTTTAGCAAGCCCCACTCAATATTATACGCAATCTGGTTGTACTGGTGCAATTGGGGGATATTCTGAATGGCAGACGAGCCTTTTCGGTGAGTGTACTATGGGATATGGCGGAAGACAACTTTATTGGAAAGATTGGCTTGGATCATGTACTGGCCCAGAAGCTAAGTGGCAAACTTCTCCTGCCACTGGCACTTGCAAAAGAAGAAGCGGTAGTCTTTGTGATTTACAACAAACAGAAGGACAATATGATTTTGCTATAGGAGGATGTGTTGCTAACTGCAATAACGGTGCTGCGCATCTTAAGTTTGATTGTAGTGGAGATAATAATATAAATTTGTGTGCGATTTCATGTGGTGCTAATTCAGCTTGTGATGGTGTAGCACCTGGTACTAGTGGCTGCGATAATAATTGTCAACTAGCCCCTCCAACAACTACAACAACATCTTCTACAACAACAACTACCACCATAACCACAACAACTACCACAATCACAACCACCACCATTGCAGGAACAACAACCACCACCATTGCAGGAACAACAACCACCACCATTGCAGGAACAACAACCACCACCATTGCAGGAACAACAACCACCACCATTGCAGGAACAACAACCACCACCATTGCAGGAACAACAACCA
>Ga0315280_10000122_pt1 | contig 143266 bp, 149 predicted proteins | sample YL17G06_40_MG_FD_203697 | JGI IMG/M metagenome (GOLD analysis project Ga0315280, IMG submission 203697) | Sediment microbial communities from Yellowstone Lake, YNP, Wyoming, USA - YL17G06_40 | ecosystem: Environmental > Aquatic > Freshwater > Lake > Sediment | place: USA: Wyoming | collected... | reverse complement strand
CGCTTGACCGCAAGATCAATGATTTGAGAGCCCACATCTTCGCCAATCTGTCAGCCACCGACCTGAAACGGCGTAAGATCGCAACGGTCAGCTACCTGATCGATGCCCTCAAACTCAGGGTTGGTGATGAGAAGGACAAAGACGAAGCTGACACAGTCGGAGCCACAACGCTGCGTCCCGAACACATCAAGATCCACGAAGGCGGGAGCGTCCTCTTCGACTTTCTCGGAAAGGATTCTGTACGCTGGTGCAAAGAAGTGGAGCTACCGCAGCCGGTGATCGAGAACATGAAGGAATTCATGGTGAGCGCGAATTCATCCATCTTCGAAGGAGTACGATCAGATAAGGTGAGGGACTTTCTGAGCGAAGTGGTTCCAGGCCTTTCCGCGAAGACTTTCAGGACATACCATGCGTCAAAGGTTGTTGGCGAGTATCTGAAGAGTGCGAAAGTAAGCAAAGAGGATCCTGAGTACGTCAAGAAGAACGTCGCCACATTGGCGAACCTCGAGGCTGCAATTGTCTGTAACCACAAGCGGAAACTGCCAAAGAACTGGGAGAATTCACTCGTGAAGAAAACGGAGCGACTCAAAGTGCTCCAAACGAAGAAGATGAAGAAATCCGCTGAAGCCGTCAAAGCTTTGAAGGCCAAGATAAAGACGATGAAGGCTACGCGCGACTACAACCTCGGGACCTCTCTCAAGAGCTACATCGATCCCCGCCTTTACTATCGTTGGGGAAGGAAAGTTGACTTCGACTGGAAGTCATACTACTCGAAGACACTACAGCGCAAGTTCTCTTGGGTTGAGAAGAGGAACTAGCTCTCAGTCAAAGGACTCAGACGAGCTAGAACAGGGCTTCGCCGCCATTCACATGCAATGTCTGTCCAGTGATGAAACTGGCGCGGTCTGACGCGAGGAACGCCGCCACGTGGGCTATATCTTCAGGTTGCCCGATTCTGCCAAGCGGAATCGTCTCCAAGGCGTTCTTCTTCTCGTCAGCAGTCATCCCAGCTGTCATGTCTGTCTCAACCCACCCCGGCGCGATTGCATTCACAGTAATATTGTACCGCGCCAGCTCCAAGGCAAGGGATTTTGTGAGTCCAACTACAGCGGCTTTGGATGCACCATAGTGGGCTTCATGGTCTGTTCCGGTGAATCCTATAATCGACGAGATGTTGATTATGCGGCCCCATTTCTTGGCTCTCATCTCAGCGCAGAATGCCTTGCTGCAGAAGAACATCCCATCGAGGTTCACCCCGAGCACATGTCGCCATTCTGCTTGTTCGATCTCCCAAGACTTCAGATGGTGGTGCACTCCGGCGTTGTTCACTAGGATGTTGACTCCGCCAAACTGCACCAGTACTTGTTTCCGCATAACCTCCACTTGACCTTGATCTGAAACATCTGCTCTGACAACCAGCACTCGCCGGCCCATCTCCTCAATTGCACGGCCAACGGCGTTTGCTTTCTCATCTGAGTGCGTGTAGTTGACGATGATGTCGGCGCCTTCTCGTGCCAATTCAAGTGCTATTGCCTTTCCGATTCCTCTTGAGGCCCCGGTTACAAGAGCAACCTTCTTCGCCGGCAAATCGGGCAACACCTAGTTTAGCTTGGAATGTCTGCTTTCTACTATATCTCTTTGAGATTAGCCGGAATTCTGCGCCGTTATCGGCAACTATTAAATCAGCGCAAGTTATCATGACGTCGTGATGCGGGGGTCGCCCAGCCAGGTCAAAGTGGGCCTCGAAAGCGCCCTTGAAAGCGCAGGACTGAGAAGTCACAGACTTCGTCCAAAGGCTCCTGTCCCGTAGGGGTTCGAGATTCGGAACATCACAGCAGTGGTTTCCGGACGAAAGGGTTCAAATCCCTCCCCCCGCACCAAAAACTTGCGCGTACAGCACAAGATTCCTGCATCTTGGAACTGGAGTCGGCAGATCGTGCGATCTTTCTCTTTGTAGTTCTTTCTCAATTCGCAAAACGGTTCAAGACCACCAAGGTACTGGCCTTCCGTGACTCTAGACATTGATCTCAAGCTGCAGATACGCTGGCTCTACAACGTGCACAGCTTACTGAGGCCCTCTTCCTATGTTCAAATCTTGGGAGATGCAGCCTGTCGCACCAAAGAGTTAATTTGTATTCTCGCGTATTACATGTATAGAGAATGGGTGGCCATGCAAAAGCTTGCTGAAAGGGAGTCAATAGTACCGGTTCGTTTCTCACAACGCGAAATCGACGCGATAGATAGAGCTGTGCAAAGGCTTGGAACCAAGTCTAGAAGCGCGCTCATTAGAGAGGCCACACAGAAATACGTTCGAGAAGCAGGTAGCCTCAAAGTGATCGAGATACGCAATGACGTGACTCCGAAAGACGCCAAGGCAGAGATTGTCGCTTACCTTAGAAAGCACAAAGAGGCTGAGACATTCGACATTGCGAACGACCTCAGACTCGACCTAGACCTTACTGTCAGGGCTTTGAAGGCGCTCTGGGAGGAGGGCAAAGTGGCTTGATAGGGAAAGAGGTCGGAGACAAACTTGTCGCAGAGCAGATCGTCTGCGAATGCCGAAAGCTGAAGGGTCCTGTGCTCATACACAAGGGCGCTCACAGAGCCCAAAGATATGTCCTGTACGGTCTCCCTGCAGAGGCCGTGATAGCGAGAAAATGGAGGCTAATTCGAGTAATTCCTCAATAGATGCACAAGTTGTGCGAGTTTTGAGCATGATTCTTGCGTTCCGGCAGTTCCAAATCCGAGTGTGAATCTATCCCCCCGCACCATCTCCGCTTGTCGTTTCAAGCAGAATCCTTGTTGTTTCTTGGACCGGGAAGACATCTCACGCGCTCGCTATGCAAGTAGCTGAGGGTTCATTCTACAGCAAGAGGGATGGGAACCAAGTAGTTCACCTGCTACGTTGTGTGCAAATGCCCGGCAACAATAGTGAGTAGGTGGCAAAAACTAGGGTGGCTGTCACCCTCGTTTTGTGCGCTAGGATGAGTCACCAATACAGCCCGCACACACTCAGAAACCATCATTTTCGACCCTATCGCACGACTTCCTGACGGAAAGAAGCTGGGTGCAATGCACCCTGCAACGCACGCTTGTATTCTCGCCCTAGTTTTTGGACGTCAAACGTGTATTGCAGGGGAGCCTCTTGAGAAAGGGCCGGCAAGGATTTAACAGTCATGCCCCAGTTCCGCGGAGAAGACAGATGGTCGTCGCGGGAGGCAAGGCCACCAAGCGGACACGCCTCGGCAAGATAACAGCATCACTAACCCGTGGCACACTTAGGTCCGCGCAGTCATGCATCACGGGGGGTCTAGACTATCACGTCATCGACTCCGAATGGAAGATGAACTATCTCCTTGATGACGAAGTGGGTGCACTCCTGCGAGTCTCCGACCCAAAGATCACTACCATCCTGACCTACTCAACACGACACTCGTACTGTGAGAGAAACATTCGACAGGCCTTAGATGGGGCATCTGATTCAGAGAAGTTTGGCTTGTGCCTCGTTGCCGGGAACACCGCTTACTTAGACATTGACGAGCAGAGGCGCCCTTTGGCGAGGACAATCCGCGAAGCCGTCAAGTTCGCGAGGAGAAATGGTGAAGATCGGCAAATCTGGATTGGCACCGAGGGAGTGCTTCGCCTCGCAACAGAACTGACGCTTGAATATGGCCTGACGCCGTTCTTGCTGTTCGATAGGAGCCTGGAACCAAACATCCATTTCCTGAAGGACCACGGCATGGAACACTTCGCGGTCTATGTTCCATACTACGCCGCGGTCAATACCAGAAAAGTGCTCCATGACGTTCTTTTTCGCCTCTCTGGTTACATGCTTCGCAGAAAATGGGTTCGCGAGGAAGCCAGACGACTCAACTACGACCTCTCGCTGCCCATGCTGAGGAACCTTGTGCAAGAAAAAAGACCCTTGTCGAAGAGACTCCTGAAGAGCCCGCTTGGCACATTGCTAACGCAGGCCGCGTCTTCTTTGTCCATCTTCGGAACCCCGCGAATTGTGGAGGAACGTCTGAGAAGCATCGCGAAGCTTGGACCTAGAGTGGTGGTAGGCCTACCTATCAAGGAGAGCGAGGACCAGGTCCTAGCATTCGGCAAATGCCTCGCAGCCATCAGACACTGACACGCAAACACACTGTCCCTCTTCAATCATTTACGGACGGTGCCGAAACCTGTTGTTCCGCGGATATCGCAATGCGAGGCGGCATAGAGCGACGAAATCCCAATATCTGTCTCGGATTCACGCCGTATTCCACTCAATCTCCAATAGCCTAATCCTATTCCCCACGTACGAGAGGCCAGCCTGTGAGGGAGAAACCTCGAGCGGCGAGTGATGATATCGGATGGAAATTGCGATCGAACTCCTCGATCAGAGAATACAGGAGATAATTGCTGACCGAGAACACGCGTATAGCAGACAGTTCTCAGCGGCAGCAAGCCAGACGATGAAAGCAGTCAAGTCTGTCGAGAAGGCGGCGGCGAACTTGGCTGACGCCACTCGAAGAGCGTGGGGAAGCATCACTAGGCCCGCACAACAGCACGGACTTAGGCTCTCGGAACAGATCATCGAAACCTCCAGATCCCTAGCGATTAGCAGGGGAGATGCTTCATACGAGGAGCTGAGGAAGTTCGAGGAAAGATCGCTCCAAGCCATTCGAATTATCGTGAAGACGTACAACAGATATGTGGTAAGCGTTGTTCGATCAGCCAAGCCGGAGACCTCAGCCCTCGAAGACTCGATTGCACGTCTAAGCCGCGCCATTACCGATCTTACACAGACTCTCGACCGATCAAATCTGAAACAACTGCAAATTGCCGCACGCGAATCAGATCAACTTGCTCGGAGCGTGAGAGAGCTGCGTCTCAAGATCGATCGAATTCAAGACGCGAATCAGAAGTTGGCAGGACTGCAAGAGAAGGAATCCAATCTCTCGAATGACATCTCCTTGCTGAGTGGAGATCAAAACCTTCGAGAGTTGGGCCGGATAGAGGAGCAGATTCGTCGGAAGGAACAGGAAGTTCTCGCTCTACTTGAGCCGCTTTCAAAGCCGCTTCGCAAAGCGAATAGACCTGAGAGCAAAGCGCCCGCGGGATTGACAGGGCCCGGCGTCAGCAGACTCGTCGATAATCCGCTGACCGCAATTCTGGAGACTCCAGTCGCCGAGATGCATGGACTGCTCAGCTCACTTCATCAGTTGATCGAAAAAGATGAGTTGTTCCTTGATCAGAGAAGAAAGCGGAAGTCGATTGAAGCAATAGAGACGCTCGAAGCCGGACTACTAGAACGGTTCAGAGAAGATCATGCAATACTGCAGGCCAATCGCCGAGAGGTTCTGAGGCAATTGAAGGGTTCCGGTATCTATGACAAGTGGATGTCTCTGAAGAGCCAACTGGATGATACGCTCGCGGAAGCCGCTAATTGCCGGAGCCTAATCGCAGACCTGCAGTCGCAGCAGGCAAAGCTGCGTGCGCTCATGAATTCGGATAAGGCCAAGATAGCGGCTGTTCTAGAAGAGATATTGAACGAGCGAGTATCCATTAGCCTTTCATTCTAGCCTCAATATGGAAATCGACTGTTCGCCGCTGTGCAGTCGACTGCATTTATCCGCTGATCAGTGAGCGTGCAAGCAGGAATATGTTGCTCTTGTGCTCACGGATCCTTCTTACTGAATATGCCCACCAGCTCTTTCCGAATGGAATGTACTCGCTCACTCGGTATCCTCGCTCGACAAGCTCGAGTTTCTTCTTGTCCCTGATACCCATCAACATTTCAAACTCGAAATCCGCATGGTGCACATTACTGAGGCGAGTCGCTTCCTCGATCAGCTTCTCGTCATGGCTAGCAATTGCGAATCCTCTTCCACGCTCAAACATCATCCGCATGAGTTTCGAGAAGTTGTCGTTGATCTGGTTCCTTCGTTTGTAGACAATCTCCGGGCTTTCGTTGTAGGCTCCCTTACACAACCTGATGATTCCTTTCGAATCGAGGATGCGAGAAACATCCTCCTCGCTTCTCTTCAGGTATGCTTGGATCGTCACTCCCATGTTGTTGAATCTCTTCCGGAACTCCAGATACGTGCTTACTATGTCAGCAGTAAAAGGTGAACCCTCCATGTCCACCCAGACAAAGATACCTAGTGGCCTTGCACTGCTCATGATCTTCTCAAGATTCTGAACGAACAGCGCCTTGTCGATCGCAAGCCCCACCTGCGTCGGCTTAACTGAAATGCAACTCTGAATCTTGCGCGCATCAAGCTCCTTCAGCGCCTTGATGCACTCGTCAGTAGCAGCTACGGTATCTTCTCGACTCGTTGCCTCCTCTCCGAGCAGGTTTATGATTCCCCGAACACCACTGACGCTGGATCGTTGTGCACGTGCAATGGCATCTTCGAAAGTCTCACCCGCTATCCAGTGTTTCGCGATTCGGAAGAAGAGGCCACTCAGCAGATTCTCCAAATCAGTCGCCGCCGAAGCCAGATAGGACGGATCATATAAAACGCTTCCAAACGCACGTCCTCGGCCTACCCCATGGCTCGCACCCACACGCTGATATGAAACACAGTGCGACCACCGCTTGATGAGCTCGATGCCTGCAGCGTCCCTGTTCGTTAAAGTAGTCGCTCTCGGTGACAGTCTGACGACCGGCTTCCAATCTTACGGCTCTTTCGGGAACATCGAAATATCGACTCCATACACCGACATTCTCACTGATCGTGTCAGGAGAGACTTCCTGCCAAGCTCTCTAGTTGTTGAGATCGACAATAGAGGAGTGATTGGCGAGCTCACAGAACAGATGCTCGCTAGGTTCAGCTTCGACGTGATTCAGCTCTCGCCCAAGATCGTAATCATACTCGGAGGCTCGAACGATCTGGGCTGGGGTCTTGACCCCGGAGAGATCTTCTCTAGTCTTCGCGGCATGTACGATCTTTCACAGAAGAGCGGAATAGTGCCAGTTGCATGCACCGTCCCGTCGATACTAGGATTCGACGAGGGAATCCCGCCACGAAAAGTGCTCAACAACCTGATAATGAAACACAGCAGGAAATCCGGGCTACGCTGCGTTGACCTGTTCAGTGTTCTCGCGGACCCAGATACTGGCCGACTCGCTTCGCAGTATTCCGCGGATGGTCTGCACCTCAGCGCGGGTGGCTATAGAAAGGTGGGAGATGCCATCTATGAAGATGGACTAGAGCCCATCATACGTTCAATAGTGGAGGCTCACCCCTGAGGAATTGCTGGATCAATGCTTGAGCTCCGCTATTGCTCTTCGATCGTCCAAACTCGCTGCTTTCCCTTGCTCGGAGACTGCGCGGGTTTGCCTTGTATAGAGTTGATTGACCTAGTGGATTCCGTGAGTGATGGGGTGTCTCTAGTGCTTGCAGCCGATTGCGTCGCCGAACCGCGTCTTGGGCAATGAAGCCTTTTTCTTCATTAGTTTCTCGTACTCTTGGTCTTCGAGAACGGCCACGCATCGCCCTATGCTCGATTCGCCATCGACGAACCTCCATGGGAAGAAGCCGATGGTTGTGCGTTGATTGAGGAGAAGGTCGATGTCGCCTCCGATGCATTCTGCATGGATTATTGTGTACGGGAACATCTCTATGTGCATGAGTTGGTACTTGTCGTCTGTGAAGAATTCCTTCAACGCCTTGCCGTATTTCTTCTGGAAGTGTGCATCAGCTTCTCTTGCTTGTCTCGGCATCCAGTCGCGGATGATCGTGTTCATCGGGTGGTCTGCGCTACCACAGTCGACGCCTATCCACTTGATCTTCTTTCGCTTCGCCCATTCAGCAAACTCCCGGTCCGGTCCAGGATGTTTCACCATGTAGCGAATCTCATCGGCAGTGGGTTGATCCCATCCATATCTGTGGTAGCCTGTGTGGATGATCAGTATGTCGCCCTCTCTGATCTCAACTCTGTCTTCTATCATCTTGGAATTGTAGACATCGTAGTCGCCTGCGGCGTCTGAGAGATCGACCACAGCTCCAAGACCCACAAGGAAATCCATTGCTAAGCTTGCAATGTCCTTTCCGGGTGTGTAGAAATGGATCTCACCGTCGAGATGAGTGCCGACGTGGTTGGAGTGGGTAAGGATCTGCCCGTTGGCACCGTTTGGTGCGAGTCTCTTGAAGTATTTCACTTGAAGGGGTTCGTATGTGGGCCACGGTGGGGTCGCTATTCCAAGGGGAACTGTCAGATCAACAAACTTCAACACGAAAACCTTCCTTGTCTTGTGAACTTGAGGTCAAAGCCTCCAACGATCAGATATATGCCTTGCCAGCCCACATCTCACTGCCCTTCTTGGTTGGCTAAGTTCTGCCCATCTCTCGCAAAGCGTCGTCGAGTTCAGCCTTGCCCAGTCCAGCTCCAGCAACTCCATCCTTTCTGACAACAATCTCACCATTCCTGAAGCCAACAAGAGTTGGCACAATATCCACGTTGAAAGTCTCCCACAACGAGTCGTTCATGTCACTGATGTCAACCATAGCGCCCAAGGGATCTGACTTCTCTTTCATGACCGCCTCGAAGAGTTTGAGGAAGCTTCTGCAGAATGGGCACCACCCTGCATAGAATACGGCTAAGACACTGCGCGAATCAAGAAGCTTCGTACCGTTGAAGTCGTCTGTCTTGAATACGAGCATGAGCCGGTTGTTCCTTTCTTGCGGGCGAGACTATGTGGTGGGCCTACTAATGCATTTGACCTACCTTCTGCAGCGCGGCTTCCGCAACGGCTCCTGATCCGCGAAGATTGACCCACGGGTATCGCCAAGGCGACGAGCAAGGCGCCCATGAGCCCGGCACTGTCTCCCAATATGGAGATGAACTTTGACTTTGAGTCGAGACACCTCACCCTTCGACAGCTCTGATACGCTTAGCGCAAAGGAGCCGCGTTTCTCAATGTATGATGGTTCTCTTCGAGCGATGAGGTAGAAGAACAGCCAGTGCAACAGCGCAAGACACGAATGTGATTGCCGACAGAGCGTACGGGGTTCTTGGGTTCACTAGTTCGGCCGTGACACCTCCGATTCCCGATGCTGCCATGAATGCAATTGCACATGTCATCTCATAGAATCCCATCGCGCTACCCCTAGACTCAGGTTCGATACCATCCGCAATTATGGTTACATTGATGGGAAAGATAGCTCCAACAGAAAGACCAGCCAACAAGGCACCTGCAGACAGAAGAAGCAGTCCGGAAGCAACCCCGATCATTACGAACCCGATGGATCCAGCAATTAGAGCAAGCACCGCCACGGGTTTTCTCCCAAATCTATCAGACTCGCTTCCGGCAATTGCAGCTCCAAGTATTCTCCCGCCCCAGAATATCGAGACCGCCACTCCGATCCAGACTATTTCGAGTCCAAGACCAGCGGCGTAGACGGAGAGCAGGGCCATGACGGTCGCCAACCCGAACGTGTATGAAGCACCAAGCAGATTGCCGAGCGCTAGATTTCGAGAGAAGAATGTCGACAAGAACCTGCGCTGCAGCAATGGCGTCGGAGGGCGTATACGTCTTGGAGCTTGGACAAACCAGATCGCAAGCATGGACAGAGACGCCATCACAAAATAGGTCATGAATGCAGGAGCAAAACCAAAGACACTTGTCATGAATCCTCCAGCAAGCGGACCGATCGCGAATCCAACCGCGTAAACAGTCGTGACAAGGCCGATTCCTCTTCCGGTCTGTTCACTCTCTGCGGTCTCGGTTGCCAACGCCTCCATGGGTGGCCAGAAGCAGGCCCACGCTAGGCCCTCCAATCCTCTGATCGCGATGAGCTCTGAGACAGTTATCGCACGTAGAAAGAGGAAGGCCGCCAAAGCGCTCAGGCCAGCACTGATCGCTAGCACCGGCTTTCTCCCTATCTTGTCGGAGATACGCCCCGTCAAGAATGCCGAAAGCGTGAACACCAGGCCCCATGCTGATCCCATAAGCCCGATCTCGACCCAGGTTGCGCCCATCTTTGAGGCAAGCAATGGTGAAACTGGCACAGCCATGCCAATCGCGAACATCAGTAACAGAGTGAATGTACACTGTCCGGCTTGTTGCCGCATCGTGGATCCTTGCCCAGTAGTCAGCAAAGGGTCACTGAGCATTTTCGATCTAAATGGTTTCTGTCTCCTACATTCGGGCCAACGGAGATTGCTGAGTACTTTTACTCGTCTCCGTAGTCCGTGGGATCATTGCCCGCCTTTTATCGCGCGATCTGTCGCATGCTCTGCCGGATGATCTGACTGGTGAATTGCATGGTCCTTCGAGGGCTCGCACGCATAATACTAGGGACCCGTTCCGACCGAAGCCGGACGGGGGTACTGTACATCCCCGCGGATATTGTAAAGGATTCGCTGTTTCCGTTCTCAGCGAACGAAGAGGTAGTCATCCGAATCGAAGGCGAGAGGCTGGTTGTGGAGAGGAGTTCACGTTGAGTGAGTACAAAGAACGTTATACATTCGGAATGGATTTCGGAACCAGCGACTTCAAGTTCGGGCCGATAACATGTGGAGACGCACCAAGAGTACTACGAAACAGAGGCTACTTCCCTGATCGAGATTCAATCATGATGCGGGCTCTCAATCAGGCGCCAGAGGTTGTCGTTGGAGACGATGTTCCTCTGTACCTGCAATCGTCAGAGGATCTGACGTCCCGACTCGTCTACCCAATGCGAAACGGCGTGATCGATCGAGGAGACAGCAAAGCATGGCGCGTAGTCAATGAGATCTCGCGCTTTGGACTTAACACGTTCCGGCCAAATCCGGGGAAAGACTTCGAAGGCTTCTACGTCGTCGCATCGCTGTCCAGCGTTTCTGCCCGATACATGTACGAGAGCATCTTCGAGACCATGGCAGAAGCCGCGAAGGATGGATTAGTCAAAGCAGCGACAGTCATCCCTCAGCCCTTTGCTGTTGCAATAGGTCACGGAGTCACGACCTGTGTCGTCGTTGAGTCTGGACACGGTAACACGCAGGTGTGCCCAATCAGCAGCTACCCAATTCGCAGCGCCCTGGTCGCCGTTAACCGGGGTGGCGGAGACGCCAATTCGATCACTGCTGAGATCTTGAAGGATCTCGGATATGGAGACCTCGCACGCGAAGAGGCGTTTGTGCGGCGCGTAAAAGAGCACCTAGGTCTTCTTCCGTTGGACCTAGAGAGAGCGGTGAAGGCTGCCAAGGAGAGCCCCTCAAGGTTTAGAGCGAGGTTCAAGGTACCTGGCACAAGAGTGGAAGTTGATCTTGGCGACAAGTCATGGCAGAGGTTCCTGATCGGGGAATATGTATTCGACCCCGGAAACGAGCTGTTTCAGAGCTATCTTACTAGGGGAATGCCGAGGCCGCGAGATGTCAAGGTAGGCGACACTGTCTTCGAAGGTATGATAGATTTCGGAGAGGCGATCGTCAGATCTGTAGAGCAATGCCCTGTTGAGCTTCAGCCGCTTCTCTACAAAGAGATACTTCTCTCAGGAGGCAACTTCAGCTGGCAAGCTCCAGAGAAGCTTCAAGACTTCGCCACAGATGCGCCCACGAAGATGAAGTTGCTGCTGAAGGAGAAAGGCATCAAGGGCGTCTCAGTCAAGATGACCAAGAATCCGCAGTACTCGGTCTGGCATGGCTGTATCATATACGGATACGCGGTTCCAGAAGACTACAGATGGAACTGGGAGCGCATGGAGGGGTGGCTCCCTGTCGCAGCCTAGCGTGGTGGACATAAGGCAGAAGCTTCGTCAACGCTTCGCAAGCGCCGGACTTTCTGAATCTCAGCCTTCAGAGGTCGGCTCAAGCTCTGATCTGTTCTTCATCGGAGAAGGCACCAGCGTCCGAGTAGTCGTTCTGGAACGAGCGCTTTGGGCAGATAGACAAGCCATCATGGATTCGGTCATGAGGGCATCAGCTTCTGCAGGTAAAGTCAGTAGAACATATCTTGCCCTTCCCAAGACGGCTGCGTCTATCACTGATGCAAGGCTCTTCCAAGAACGAGGCATCGGTCTATTCACTTATGATCAACGTAACATCGAGGAAGCCCTACCAGCACGATACTTTGAAAATGCAAGTCCGATACCGCCCCAAGTGAACGGCACCGCAACCAACGAGCTTGAGAATGAACTCCGAGAACTCCGTGCCGAGTTCGACATGCTTCAACGAGCCATGCAACAACTCAAGGAGGAACTGGCATCTTCGAAAAACGCTCCCACCCCAAGCCAGATTGTGACGACCTTCACCGCTCGTACTCCACTGCCAGAAGTTCAAGTCGCCGAGAACCTGCCGACATTCTTCACTGGGAACCCTTGGGTGGAAGTACTCTCAAAACGTGGCAGGGAGGAACCAGCATTTGTTGGCTGAGAACTCGGGACCCCTCGTGCGAGTCCCAATAAGGACGATACAAGTGGTCATCGACCTTGAGGACCCGTTGGCACCTGAACTCACCGTCGAGGACTTTGTCGAGACGTACGGAGCTGAACCAACACTCCCTCGATACAGAATCATCGGCGTGGAGGTTTTGACTTGCCCTGAAGACCAGCAGCCCATTCTGGCATCTGAGTGCGGTCATTGCCCCAGGTTCATCAGGCGCCTCGATAACGTCGCGTACTTCAGAAGGCAGAACTCAATCGGCACTAGCTCTCCTTGATCCGCGATCTGAGTTACCCTTAGCATCATGCAGCTGTCTGAATCAGCTGGGGCGTCTGAGTGCTCCCCACGATTCCTGATGGCAAATTCGGTTCGGGGGATCCTTGAGAGAAGAGCATGAGTGTTCCAAGTGTGCTTCTTGCGGTAGAAGTCTGGGGAGAGGTGGCTTGTTGACTCTCTCCGCGACTTGAAGTCGGGAGATTCATGCTTCCACTCCGGTCCTCTCTAGGGTGGGCATTCCGTTGTTGCGGTTCCACCCGCATCGATCCCATCGTAGAAGCATAGGCCAAACCATTGGCCTGACAGCATGCCCGCCGCAGCGAGCAGCCATATTCATGTCGCCTGCTCCCCGAACCTCTCCGCCGCTTTCTTCGAGTAGGCGCCCATATTCGGGTCTTCAGGCATCCCACTCACATCCGGAGCCTACCAGCCCATGCGGGCTTATGTGATTCGACTCCAAACAGTCCGATCGCGGACGAGAGTATTAGACTCGTCGACTTACTCGCTTACTCCACGACCAGAAGTCGGAAGCTTGCACTCGCCCAGTTATGGTCAGTATGCCGTGAAGTCGTTTAGGTCTCCACGACTTCGCATTTCAGCTGCTTCAGGACCTCAGCTGCCTTGTCTGCGTTCAGTTTGATCGTGTAGAGCTTGCTCGCAGTTCTGAGCTTGAGTTTCACTATGTCCTCGAGGCGTTTCACTCTGCATTCGTCTGCACGTTCCGAAATGCGAATGAACTCTTCGACATCGCTCATCTCAGCAGGCATCTTTTCTCGATCCCGATCGAAGTCAAGCTAGCACCCACGCGGTTGATATAAACTATATGAGTAGATCCCCGAGGCTTGGTGTAGTTAGCCGCTCCACTCCGCCCCCGTGCGCGACTGGCAGGAACACGACTTCGTCTCCGTCTCTCAGCGATGTGTCGAGACCATTGAGGGCTCCAACCTCTGTCCCAGAAACCATAATCAGTGCGTTCGGGCGGGGGTCTCTAAGATCGGCATCGATCAAGTACGTCTCAAATTCGGGCTGTGCAACAGCATCAACGAGCTTACTGACAAGCTGCCGAACAGATGAGCCCGTTTCAAGGTCCAGCTTGAGTTCTTCTATTTTGGCCGCGGCCTTTAGAACTCCGTACAGCCTAACTCGAACCTGCAATTTCTGGTCTCTATCTTGCACGCCTTCTAGTGGAAGATAAACGTCTCTTCTTCGTAACGTCTTCCTTCAATGACCGTTCCTGATGGTCTCTGAGTCATTCGTCTTGTCTGCAGACTCGAAACGAACTTCTCGTTTGTCTCTTTCAGCGTCGTGTCTTTGGCGGTTAGCATTTTGAGAGGGGCATTCACGCTCAATGGTCTGGCAGGTATGATGTGCCTCGTCACTTTGTGAGGTAACAGTCGTCCACCGAGTCCAGCTTCCCGCACTAATGCCTTATCGATCTTGGGAACCGTAATGATCGCGTCTATTTTCCGGCTAATGAGTCTCTTGAGCGCATCGCTTTCGGTTTCGAATCCTACAGAGAAACCGAGTTCTCGTACGCATCGTTCTGCAACTTTCAGAATTTCATAGACCTGCCATCCAATACCATCCATTCGAAGACATTCTCCATTCGCAGAGACCACCGCAAGCGGCGAGTTTTCCGCTACGGTCGATACATCAGCTGGAGCCTCTACGATCCTGATACCAGATGCCGATAGGGCACTTGCGAGTTGCGACAGATCTACCCGGCCGGATAGAGTTCTGTACCAAACTCCAACTCTGATGCTCGGATCAGCGTAGTCGACCTCACACACAGGAATATAGAGGCAGTGAAGCTCCCTAAGCGCGGCAACGCGGTGCATTCCATCAAGGACAACATGCGAACTTGTGTCGACAATGATGGGATCTTTCACCACGCCATCCTCGATGATTGATTGCTTCAGTTCCGCCACTCGATCGGGAATTGTCTCCTCGTGAAGTAGGAGCAAGTCAGATGACAAGAGACAGAGTCTGAGGTCAAGTTCCTTGTGCCCGACCACGAATGCTGATAGCTTGCTGTTCCTTCTGTCAGCAGACGTGTGGAACCTGTTCCTCACAATGCTTTCCTCGGCCAGTTTCACATGATAGCATGAGAGTGGAAATGGGTACTGCCTCTTCGATCGCTCAGCACGTACCCAGAGAAAAGGGGCGGTTCGAGAATCACTTCACGAACTTTACCATTTTAGTGCCGCAAGTTGGACAGACGGCACGTATCATGTTACGCCCCTTCGAGGTCTTCTCTTTCGTCACGCTGTCATCGGCAACCGTCTTCTTCTCCTTGCACTTGACACAGAACATTTCTACCATCAGCATGCGCCTCCCTTGACATTTGCAGTGTACCCCATTTCATCCCCATAAAAATCTTTGCAAACTCTGTCATTACAACCGAATAGTCTGTCAATTTCACTGGGGTCCCGCCGGCGGATGGGCCCGTCTGTACATAGGGTACTAGTTATCATGTCCGCGAGGTTTTCGAGCCTTGAGCTTTTAATAGCGTTCTAGAGGAATCCCAATAGATCCGTCAAACACTGGGACATGGTGAGTGTGAATCGATCAAGAAGAAGCAGAGAAGTTGAAGCATCCAGGCTGTGCATTTGACATCATGAAGAGAGAGGAAGACTAACTTGCCGCCGGAGCGTTTTCTTCTTGGGCCGGTTCTTCCTCGTCCTCACCAAGACCGAGCTGAGCTTCAGGACTCATCTGCAGCATAGTCGCTTTCTCGGCTTCTATCATTTTCAGGCGAGTGACATATCCTGCAATCCGGTTTCTCAATCTCTTCGACGGCGCCCTCAGCAGTTCATTGACTGCGAGTTTGTTTGGTTCAAACTCATTGGCGAACTTGTCCGGGAATCTTTCCAGTAGTTCCCGTGCTGCTCGCTTGACGATTTCGGTCCGGACTTTTCCCAAGTTGCTATCTCCGAATTGAGGTGGAGCCTTGCAATCATGTGCCTAGCCTAAAAACCTAAGCTTCGCGAATTCCGGGCTTTTGTCCGGTTATGGCTGCGAGATCTGGTGACCTTTCGCTATGCCGTCTGCTTCTCATCGGCCTTCCGGTTTTGCCTGTGTCGCCAAAGCTGAAAGAGCCGCTATTTTCGGACATGGTCTCATGTTTCCGCCTTTTTCCTTCATGCATAGTGCCGCTGATTGACATGACAGAGTAGATGATAAGAGCTCAAAAGCAGCTCCTAGGCGGTGCAGGAGCCGCATATGGGCTCACACCGTCAATAACTGGCAAACCTTAATAGAATCTGGCATTTCAAACTCTTTTCTGGTTATTTTCATGCGGAACGGTGAACTTTCCACGGCGGCTGTGCGCAGGCTGATCGAAAAAGCAGGAGCTGAGCGAGTAGGAGACGATGCCGTCGAAGAGATGCGCCGGATCTTGGAAGAGTACGCCGTCCGAGTCGGCAAGGAGGCTACCACACTCGCAGGCCACGCGGGACGCAAGACAGTCAAGGCAGAAGATATTCAGCTGGTCATCAAACGTACCCACGAGTCCTAGGCGTCCCCCAGATCGTGCGATGGGGGAACACAGTGAATCTGGTCCGTCGTCGGACTATCCGGATCGGTTTCCTCTTCTCACATCGACAATCAGAATGCAGATCGGTTGTGGTGGGCCCGGGGCGATTTGAACGCCCGACCAACCGGTTATGAGCTTCGACAACTCTGGTTTGTCGAGAGTGTTACGGTCGCTCCAACCTGGCTGAGCTTCCCGGGAATCTTCATTCCATACGGGCCCGGGCCCATTCCTAGTCCGACATTCGCGAGTATTTAGATGTGTAGTCCGAAAGCCCCGTCGCCCTACGCTTTGAATCGCTGGAATGTGATTTCAAGTGTGTCTCTTGCCCAGTCGAACTTCGGAATATCTCTTCTAATCCTCTTGAATCTGTCCGCAAGAGCCTGACTCAGAATCGGCAAAGCGATCGTCGAATCCACGTGGCAGGTGACCATTTGTGCTCTCGGACTATACTTGCCCCAGCTCTTGGCCTCTTCGAGTGTAGCCCCGCTCAGGCCACCCCAATGTGCTGCATCGGTGGTCATCTGGATTGCATAGTCGTGTGTTCTATCATGCCTTGTCGCATAGCTAGCAACCACGGCAGACTGTTGTATGAAATTCTTTGGGACTCCTCCTCCAAAGATGACTACTCCACTTCTTGATGACTTCTCGGTAATCGTGGAACTCTCGTCGACATCCTTCATGTGATCGACAATGATTCTCCGTCCTTGCTGCCTGTTCGCGAACATCATCGAGAATCCAAGTGAGCTATCGCAGATGGCTGGGAGAAAGATTGGTACACCTGCCTCGTATGCCGCGATTGAGATACTGTCCTTGTCTCGACCTCTCTCAGAGAGCCATTCCCCGAACTTCTCAGCGATTTGGCGTGATGAGTACGGATAGTTGTCCCGAAGCATTGAACAGAAGGCTTTTCCGATCTCGTTGTCCAATCGATAGAACTTTCTTTCGTCAGCGTACACGTCATACATCCTGTCAACTCTGTATTTCCTGAGCTGGACGTCGTCAACCCTGTCGGTTCCTTTGAAGTGCTTCCCTCCGACAGACTCGTATGCATCGTGGTAGATCGTTGCGCCTGTGGTTACAAGGACATCAATCATTCTTCTTCTGATGAGCCGGGTGACAATCTTCCGCATGCCGGCCGGCACCATTGCTCCTGCGAGGCCCATCCAGATCACTATCTGTCGTTTCTTCAACATTCGACTCCAGATCTCAAAGGCCTCTCCAAGTCTCCTTCCCTGAAAGGCTGTGGAAGCCATTTCCGCCACAGTTTGGTCGGTCGATCTGTCGGCAGAGATCTCAAACGGCTTCATCGGATGACTTAGGAAACGTTTGCGATTCATCGGTGCCCGCCGTACTCTCATCTACTGCTTTTGATTAAAATGCTTGCCATTGATGCTGATCAACGGGAGTTCTCGGTCATCCAAGGAGATCGATTCTGATTCTCTGCACGAGTCCTTTCAGTTCCTGAGGAGAACATGACATAGCTTTCGACAAGACGTCCTCTAGTTCAACGCGTAATTCGTTCTCGAATCGATCGACGATCGCCAGGACGTCTGTAATGGGAATCCAATCAGAGGTCATCGGATAGGCTTTTTCGCCGAAAAGACTCTTGGCCGATTCTTCAATCTCTTTTCTCAGTTGTTCCAGTTTCATGCTTGCCATTCTCTACTTTGCGGTCACGCATGAATCATGCTTGTCCGGGCATATTCAGAGCTTCTGGTTGCTAACCTTTTGCGGAACCTTGAAGTCGAGATCGTAGGCGACCCACATCGTATGATGGGAAGCACCGCGCAATTTTGGCACCCTGAAGTAGCGTGTGAGTCCAGTTGGTTCTTCCTGAACCTTCATCTCGAAGACGCCATCGACGCTTTCCTGTACCGCTGCCAATATTGCGGTGGGGAAAGCTTGCCTGTTGAGCGTAACGATAGAATCAAACTTTGCAGTCCTCGCCTTCGCCATGAGTGTACGAATCAGTTCCAATGATGAGGTCAGACCTCGCTTCAGAATGAGCGTATCGAGGGAATCGAGAACGAAGAGGCCCTGATTTCTATTCTCGAGAGCTTTCGATACCGCGATGCTGAGTTCCGAGAGGTTGTTCGGATCAGCAAACAACCCCTCCTCGCTTACCACACCAATCTGCGGGGAGTAACAGTCAATCATGACGAGATCTTGGAGTCTCTCTGGTCGCGCAAGAGGTCCTGTCAAGTTCCTGAGGTCTGGCATTACACTCAAGGAAGCCCGGATCTCTTCAGGAGATTGCTCTAGAGTCAAATAGACGACGCGCTGCTTGCGCCTGAGGGATCTCGCAACGAATTCCAGGCACAGCTCTCTTTTCGCGGTTCCGGGATCACCCATGAAAAGGAGCATTGCTGGCGATGGAACTCCCAAAGGTGCAATACTATCGATCACCTCAATTCCGGTTGGTTCCCTCGTGATTTCTTCGAGGGGCTCTTTCTCCTGCCTCGCGGTAGTCTCTTTCAGTTCATCGGAGATCTCTTTCTGCAGCGTCACATCACGGTCAGGATCCAATGAGTAGGTCCTCTGCTCTCGCAGCAGTCCTACTTCGACGAGTTCTCTGAGGTCCCTCTCAACCTCACCGGGCTTCCTTCTTAACCTTAGGGCAAGGCCGTCTAGACTGTCAGCGGTCTTCGGGTTGCTATGGAAGAATGTGAGCAACTCTGCTCTCGTATCTGAGCCAAGGAGTTTCTGCAACGAGCTTTTCTTGAGCATCGACATTCGTGAACCCTACTCTCGTCTTTTTACAGGCTTACCCTTTGTGTTCTTTCCTAGATACCTCTTGCCTTTTGCAGCTGTTCCTGTCAGTCCGCTTGAGATTTCCTTGTCGGTCACACTCGAGAACCTCACTCGTAATTTCGTGCAAACACTCTTGCACATCCCAGCGTACCGGACATGCCATCCTCTGTCCGATCGTACGAGAACAACTGCCCGATAGGTTCGGTTCTTGGCGAGATAGCTCTGGACTGCCTTTGCCATTACTTTCAGGATCTCAGGATCAGGCTCTTCTAGGGTCTCGGTCTGCGAGAATGGAAAAGTGTCTTGCAGTTCTGAAGGCACTAGGCCGTATGGTGGGGAGTACAGGCAGACGTGCGCGCCCTTGCCCGCCTTCGTCATGCCGACTAGTATGTCACTGCTCTCGTCGCCGGGACGATGGGTCATGACTGGTGCCAGCACCAAGACTCTCGCCTCTCTGGGAGGAACATAGTCTCCAAGCAGCCGTTCAAGATGCATGACGTATTCCGGTCTTTGAAGACTTGTTGAGTCAAAGAAGAGGATCCCCTTGCGCTTCGTGGAGGGAGCGCAACATGCGACTTCGGCTCGGTGCTTCTGAGTCCTCTGGAATGCCTCTAAGAGACGAGGATGACTCCTGCACCTGATTTCAACAAGTTCCCAAAGTCTTCCTTCGACGATGGATTCCTTGATTGTCTCTATCTCCTGGAAGCAGGCCAGTAGGTTATGTTCAGCAAGGAGTCGAGTTCTCTCGGCGACCGGAAGAGACCTGACCTTATCAGGGCTTGTACTTGCACATGTGTTGCACTTGCACGGGAAATATTCCATCTGTCCGAGGTGAAGAGTTCCCGCTTGTGTCAGGTACCGACCTCTGCGCGCGTAGAGGATGTACGCGGCTGAATCAAACAGATCGCAACCGAGTGCAACCGCAAGCGAGAACATGAATGGGTGTCCAGCACCGAACAGGTGCAACGGCGTGCTGAATGGCAGGTTCATCTTCGCAGCAAGTATCATGTCGACCAGGTCTGCGAAGAGATACTGCTCCATCACTTCGGTCGGACTTCCGAGCGCATATATGTCGAAATCTCTCTTGGCCATCTCACGAGCACTGTGGGCAACCAGATCGGGGTACAGTCCTCCCTGTATTGGTCCCACCCACGCTATGTCTCGATTCTTGATGACTTTCCGCGCCTCGTCAGCTCTTCTTATGGTCTCATTGACTGTCTCCATTGCTCGAGTCCTTGAGGCCCTCGATCCGGTCGGTACGTCTAGGATGACGCCGATGTCCGTTCGGATGGATTGCTGGTAGTCGATGATTTCTGCGGAGCCAACTTCGACTTCGCCGTACCGAAGCATTTGGTAGGCGCCAGAATCTGTGGCAACAATACCGGGGAAATCCAGGAAATCATGAATGTCGTGGACTCCGGTGTCACCCGCTCGTCGCCTTATCAGGTATGCATTCGTGATCAGTGCCTTGGATCCGAGTTTCTCGAACATGACCCGTGGAGGTATCTCTTGCGCAAGCGGATTCACAACCGGGAAAAGTGCGGGGGTCTCGAGCTTTCCGCTCTTTGTGTCGAAGACGCCTATTCTTCCTAGGACATCTCGCTGCCCCGTTTCGAAAGACAACGCGTATCCTTCAAAGAATCTGTGGCCGTATTGTGTTCGTGGGCACTTCACGCAGAATGCAGTGGGTTGTCCAAGTCAATCGTCGGGCACTAGGTCCCTTTGCCTTGGTCCTTCACGAACTCCTCGTACACCCTCTGAACTCTCTCTGCAGCTGGTCCTGACCCTTCAATTATGCCGTTCTCGCTGAGTCTGATCTTGTCCATGACAAGTATCACGCCCGCTCCCTCGACAATCTTAACCATTCTCGGGAAGACCCGTTCCACCCTGTCAGCAAGTGCCTGCAAGTCAAACGGCTTCTCCATACTATAGATCTGGGCGATGGAAGGTCCATTGAGGAACAGCTTATGGATGGCTTTCCCTGACTCATCTGCGCAATTGGAAATGCATACACTAAGAGTATCCGTGTCTACTCCAGAGAGAAGGCCAGTATATTTCCTTCCACTGTTCGTTTCCACAATGACCGTTTTCTGAAGGAGGAGCGCAAGCTCCTCGGAAAACTTCCTGTCCGCAGTTGAAGACAAACTGATCACTGGAGATACTGACGCGCCGGCGTTAAAAGTGTGTACTGGCCACTTTCCCATATGCTTCGGCAGCAGGTTTCTCGGGCCTGCTTTGGCTCTTTGAACGTAGAACTGATCGCGCCTCTTCTATGTCGCTGGTCATCCATAGCGTCTCTGCCTTAGAGAGCCCGATCCTTCGCCCGCAATAGGGACACTGCCTAGTCTTCGTTCCCTGCCGAGCAAGCAGGAGCCGTTGGCATTTCGAGCACGCTATGACGAGATAGATCTTCCTCAAGGCTACACCTCATATGAGATACTTGGTCAGCATTTGGTGACGTCTCAGGGCCATCAGCCAGTCAACCTTGGGCGCTCTCTGAATTCTTTTCTGTTTCAAGGCTCGGATGGCTGTTTCCACCACGCAGCAGGGTTGCACAGCAGTCGTGTCAATCTCAACGATTTTCTTCCACCCATAGTTATGCACTGCATCCCATAAGCAGATGTCGAGAATCTCCGCCTGCAAGTTCTCACTGGTCTTACGTTTCGACCAGCGCTTACGGTTCAGTCGTTGTTCCAAGATCTTTGGATGACAACGCAGGACAATCACTCTTACAGGTTTGGGGGAGGTGATTCTGAGGGGGATGTGACTGTCCACTACTATACCTCCGTCGACTCGTCTAGCCAACTCGTTGAGTGAGATGCGCAGCCTCTTCAGGGAAACTATGTGTGTCTTCCTCTTCTCGTCATATGTGTAGTCTGTCCCTTCGCGCTTGAGTAGTGTCTCGGGGTTAACGTAGTGCGCGCGAAGAGCCTTTGCTAGCAGACGACTAACAGTTGTCTTTCCGGTGCCGGGAGTCCCCGTGACGAGAACCGCCGTTCCTTTCATGAGTCCCTGCAATCGGTTCACGTTTGAGCTGACTTGGTGCTCCGGGCGGGATTTTCATGATCTGTTTCTTGATCATTTTGAACCCGCGTCGCTGGCTTTCTCCGATCTGGGTCGCGAGAGGCCAGCATACTCTCGGCGCCATATGCGTGACCGGACTATACTACCGGAGCACTGGTCGTCTACGAGGCTCGGCATCCTTTCTAAGGCTTACGTTCAGGATCGCGTTGGACAGTTGAGCATCTTCATACCGTTGATGCCTTCGGCTAGCGTTGGGACTAGCTGCGTTTGAAGAGAAGCCTTTCGTTAGACTGCTTCCCGTCGGAACTGGTCTAGTATTCCGGTATTCCTTCTCCGCCTGGGCCGCCCCTTGGAGGGGTTGGTGGAGGTTTCGCAGCTGCTATGACATCATCGATTCTCAAGATCATTGAGGCTGCTTCTGTAGCGGACTTGATGGCTTGTTCCTTGACCTTGAGGGGTTCGAGAACTCCGCTCTTGAGCATATCCTTGGCTCCGCCCTTGAAGACATCGACTCCCATCCACAATCCGCCTTTCTTCTCGTGAGATGACCGCAGGTCCACCATGATGTCAATTGGATCGAGTCCAGCGTTCTCAGCAAGCGTTCTGGGAATAACTTCGATCGAGTCTGCGAATGCCTCGATCGCCAGTTGTTCTCTGCCCCCCACTTTGATGGCATATTCCTTGAGTCTCCTAGCAAGCTCCGATTCGATCGCTCCACCGCCAGCAACGACTCTGTTCTTGGTCACGACGTCGGCAACCACGGAAAGCGAATCGTTTAGAGAGCGCTCAGCCTCGTCGACGACTCTTTCCAACCCTGCCCGGATCAGTATTGAAACCGATCTCGGATTCTTGCATCCCTCGATGAAGACCATCTTGTCATCACCGAGCTTGCGTTCTTCCACAAGGCCGGCCAATCCGAGGTCGCTCTCCTTGAGATCGACGAGATTGGTGACGACCTTTCCTCCGGTCGCTCTGGCTAGCTTGTCCATGTCTGATTTCTTGATTCTTCTGACGCCGAGGATTCCTTCCTTGGCAAGAAAATGTTGAGTTGTATCGTCAATCCCTTTCTGGCACAGGACGACGTTCGCCTTTGCGGCCTTTATCTTGTCGACCATCTCTTTCATCATCTTGGTTTCTTCGTCCAAGAACGCTTTCATCTGTGTAGGATCGTTGATTCTGATCTCGGCGCTGATCTCCGTCTTCTCGATCTCGAGGGCGCAGTCGAGTAGCGCTATCTTGGCGTTCTTCACAGCCTTCGGCATGCCTGGGTGGACGACTTCCTTGTCCACGATGATGCCCCTGATGAGCTCGGTGTCGAGGAGACTCTTGCCTTCTTTCTTGGTCAGTTGTATGTTGTCAATGTCAGCTGTCCAGTCTGTGCCTCTCTTCTCGGCGATGAGCTTGATGGCCTCGATGGAGATGTCTGCAAAGTGTTCCCTTGCAGCGCCTAGGCCCTTGCTGTGCATCGCTGTCATGGCCACTTTCTTGAGTGTAGCCTTGTCATCAGGTTCTACTGGGATTGATATCTCGCTGAGTACCTGCATCGCTTTTTCCGCGGCTTTCTTGTATCCTGAGACAATGACCGTAGGGTGAATGTCATCGTCAAGGAGGGCCTCAGCGCGCTTCAGCAGCTCTCCTGCGATGACAACTGCGGTGGTTGTGCCGTCGCCTACCTCATCATCTTGCGTCTTTGCGACTTCAACCATCATCTTCGCGGCAGGGTTCTGGACGTCAATCTCATCCAGAACTGTCGCTCCATCATTAGTTACTGTGACATCGCCAAGGCTGTCGACGAGCATCTTGTCCATTCCCCTTGGGCCAAGAGTGCTCTTCACGACCTCCGCAACTATGCGGGCAGCAGTCATGTTCGATCTTTGGGCGTCTCTTCCTCTACTTCTCGAGGAGCCTTCCTTAAGGACGAACACAGGTTGTCCACTGAGATACGCCAAGTCTGAATTCCTCCGAATGAAGCAGAAACATAGGCGCAGAACACGTCAATAAAAGCCTTACCAATAATCTGCCTGATTCGTCTTGTCGAGCGATTCGGCAGGTTTTTAGCCAGTCCTCCCAACGTATCTGCTCTGACGAAATAACAGCTGATACTAATGCCGATATCAATGAATGTTCATGGAAACGGTCTGAGAAACTGCACTCTCATGACGGGATTTCACGGGATTGGCTCGACTGGATACATCGCAGTCTCGTATCTAGTGCACTCCCTCCAAGCGAAACGAATAGGATTCGTCGATGTCATGCATCCTCCTCCGTTTGTTTCCACCTCGGAAGAAGGGCTAGTCACACCGTTTGAGGTGTTTAGGAAAGGCAAGCTTGTGTTTGTGAAGCTCGAGTTCGCCCCCCATAGAACGGAGGAAGCTGAGTTCGCAAAAGCACTTGCTCAATGGGCGATCAAAGAGAAGTTTCGGGATGCAGTGTTGGTCGGTGGGTTGGATTCCGGCCTGAAGTCCGGAAAGGAGAACGTCAGGATTGTTCCGACTAGGGCGTACTTGACTAGGAAGAGCGGATTCAAGTATCCGACCCTGGAGCCGGGCTTCTTCGTCTACGGTCAGCTTGCGGTCATGTTGAGCGAGTTTGAGATGAACAACTTCCCTGCGATAGCGATTCTTCCCTATGCATCTGCAAGCGCCGCAGACCCATCGGCCGCGGCAATCGCGGTAAGGACGATCTGCAAAGCCTATGGGATCAAAGTAGACGTCTCCGATCTTGAGGATGGAGCGAGGGAGATCGAGGAAGATTTCGAGAAGAGGATGAAACAGACCTCCAAGTCCTTGCAGAGCATGTACGGATGATCATTGAGTCACTTCGGCGCCATTGTTTGCAATACACTTAGAAAGGTGACGAGACCGCATCGCACTCAGGCCGATGAATCAGGATGAACATTCGCTTCCTCGGCGCATGTCAGGAGGTTGGCCGCTCAGGCGTCCAAGTCAAGTTAGGGGAGAAATCGATCCTACTTGACTACGGCGTCATGGTCAACCACGAAATAGGTTTCCCGGTGCATGTTTCGCCAAAAGACCTTCATGGCATCGTGGTAACCCACGCCCACCTTGATCACAGCGGGCTCGTCCCGATGTTCTACGTAAGAAGCCGCCTTCCAGTCTATGGAGTCGAGCCTACATTCGCATTGGGTAACATCCTGATCAGGGATATGATCAAACTCAGCGGATACTACCTGCCATTTGAGTTCATGGACCTAGAAACGATGATGGAACATTCTGTGAACGTGCCATATCGTCATCCATTTGAAATCGGAAACGGGACTGTGACACTACTCAACGCCGGTCACATCCCGGGCAGCAGCCAAGCGCTCGTGGAGACAGGGGGCAGACGTATTGTCTACACAAGTGACTTCAACCTGAATGCGACAAGACTCGCAGGCTCTGCGGATTGCGACTATGGTCAGCTTGATGCGCTCATCATAGAGAGCACGTATGCTAAGGAGGATCACCCTGACCGGACTGAGAGCGAGAAGCAACTCGTCGCTGCATGCAACGAGATAGTCGAAGACGGAGGGACGGTTCTGATTCCGGCATTCGGAGTTGGCCGATCCCAAGAGATAATGTGCATGCTCACAGCCCACAACTTCCAGCACGCCATCCATGTTGACGGAATGGCTCGGGTAGCGATCGAAGTACTGGAAGATCATGAGTCTGCACTTGTTGATCCTCAACTCTTCAAATCCGCCATCAAGAAGGCAGAATGGGTCAGGAACTGGCATGAAAGACGAAGAGCGATCAGGAATCCCAGCGTAATCATCTCACCAGCTGGCATGCTCAAGGGAGGCGCCTCAGTCTTCTATATGGAAAACATCGCACGTGGAAGCAAGAACGGAATCATCCTTGTGAGCTACCAAGCCGAGGGCTCACCCGGTCGAGTGCTGGCTGAGGAGGGCAGGTACCTGCTCCACGGCAGGCCTCAGAAAGTGAACGCGAAAGTGTTGAAGTTCGATTTCTCATCTCACGGTGGAAGGAGCGAACTGTTTCGATGCTTGGAGAGTCTGGACAAGAAGACCAAAGTCTTTGCAGTTCACGGAGACGAAGACAGCTGTGCAGTTCTCGCCGATTGGGCGAACAAACAGGCAGGACTGGAATCGTTCGTTCCCAAGGCCGGTGAATCCTACGAAATATGAACTCAAGAACATATTCCTCGTCCCGATCGCTCAAGTTCATGAAGGGACTCTCGAAATCCTCAAAGAACGCCTCCCTAACAAATTCCCAGGCACTGTTTGTGACACTGCTGAAGTAGCAGTAGACATCGAGAACTCACTTAACCCACACTCCGGCCAACACCACTCCACAAAGATCCTAGCCGCTCTTGAGAAACATGCAAATGTGGACGAGGATAGGCTGCTCGGTGTAACGGACTTGGATCTTTACATTCCTAATATGAATTTCATTTTCGGGGAGGCAAGGCTGCCGGGCAGGGTCGCCATAATCTCAACGCATAGACTGAGAGGGACCACTGATCTCGGTGGCGAGCAACTGTTCCCAATCCGAGTCATCAAGGAGGCAGTGCACGAGCTTGGGCATACATTGGGCCTGACCCACTGCGACACACGCTCATGCGTGATGTACTTCTCGAACAGTCTGAGGGACACAGATCGCAAAAGCGATGACTACTGCACGAGCTGCTCGGAGAAGCTGGGAATACCCAGATGACTTCGCATTTCAAAGCAAGCTTCGTTCAAGTTGTGCCCGTCATCACAGCTCTTCTCCTAGCCGGGTTTCTCACCTATGGACTGCAGGCCTCTGGTGCTGAAGTGGTAGCAATCACAGTCTTCCCAGAGACTCCGAGCGGTGCAACTTTGAATGCATCAGTCTTCGTGATCATGATGGCAGCAGCTGCCACCTCGATCTATCTGCTTCTGAAATATCAGAGAAAGAGAGTTGTGAAGTATCTCATCACGGCGGCAATGTTCTTTGTCGCATTCTTTCTCCTCAACTGGTACAGCGAGCTATATGCGGACCCGCTTGCTCCATTGGTCGACATCTATGGGTTAGGTTGGATTGTGACAACCGGGGTTGCAGCTGTACTCCTCATGTTGGGACTGCATAAAGGTCCCGAGACGGTCAGAATCCTGTCAGTCACGATAGTCGGCTCGCTGACAGGAACTTTTCTCGGCGCATCCATTCCAACTCTCACGGCGGTCGTCCTGCTCGCAGCCCTTGCGATCTACGACTTGGTTTCAGTCTACCGTGGACCGATAGGCAAGATCGCAGAGATAGCTGACCTAGAGGAGTTCAAGGGAGCTGTGTTTACTGTCGGCGATTTGACGGTAGGCATGGGTGACCTCGTCTTCTACTCCATGCTCGTTAGTAACGCGATGATCAGCTTTGGGACTTTGGCCTATCTCGGAACATTCGCGGGTGTCGCTGCTGGGAGCTATCTTGGGTTCAAGATGCTGGAAAGGAGGGAAGTATTCCCTGGACTGCCTATTGCAGTAGGTCTTGGGCTAGCAGTCATGTTCATTGTTTGGTGGTTCCAGGTTCTTCACTTCTGACAGGTCCACTTGCTGACGACGGAATGCACTCGTACACGAACATCGTCTCGCCAGGAAGTCTTCGCCTGCTCCTCTCACGGACTTCGAATCCATTCGTGCGAAGTTCCTCTCTGACCGCTGCTAGGTCGAGCTCAGTGGAAACCGAAAGAAGGGTCCTTCCTCCCTCTGCAAGATGAGCGCCCAAGCCCCCTGCAAACCTATGCAGTACCTTCTCGCCCCGCCAAGCATATTCGTACCATGTTCTCGGTTTTCCTTCGTAGTACGGCGGATTGAAGATTACAAGGTCAAACCTCTTCTCTTGGACGGGCTGAAACAGGTCGCCCTCAAGCACTCTGACTTGGTCATCCAGGCTGTTGATGGTGACATTCACTCTGGCACAGCGGACCGCGATAGGGCTGATATCGGTTGCAGTCACTTGTGCTCCTTTCATAGCGGCGAAGATGGCGCACACTCCTGTCCCTGTCCCCAAATCCAAGACATGCGAGCCCGTCTTCAACTGAAATTGATCAAGTGCATCAAGGAGAAGTGGCGTACTGAGAAAGAGTCCCGGGTGGAAGACCTCTGGAAACACAACCAGTGGAACCCCTCGAACACTGTCAAGGACCAGTCTGCCATGTCTTCGTCCGCGGAAGACTAGGAACAGGAGCCACGTTAGCCGTCGTAAGATCCACCATTTCCAACCCCGTCTGCTGATTTGATGAGACCCTGTGACTTCATCAGGCAGCGAGGGGTGCATCGTTGCTTTCGGGGGTTGCGTGGAAGAGAGCCGCGGCGTCTCGCGTCTCTCAGACATGTGGCTCACGTGCTTTCTAGACGCATCGCTATGCTAGGTTGTCTACTTCTTTCATGAGGACTGAGGATTCGGTGAGTCCGACATGCTCATGCTGGATATAGCCGTTCTTGTCGATGATGACAATTGTTGGTGTGGCCTGCACGCCGTACAATTTGTAGACCTGTGCCTTGTCGACGATCGCGATCCAACCCATGAGGCCCTGATCTCGATGATCTCGTAGAACTTCATCAATGTCAGTGGTCGGGTCGACGCTGATCACCACCATGACAACGTCTCCTCCTCCGAATCTGGATCGGAGCTCTCTGAGGTAGGGTTCCTGCGCTAGACAGGCTGAGCAGGTCGTTCGCATGAATTCGAGCACAACAACCTTCCCGCGCTGATCACCAAGTCTGAAGGTTTTTCCGTCAACATCAGTCAATGTGAAGTTTGGTGCAAGTGCGCTCGTGGTTGTCTGGTTCGGCGTCTGCGGTGACGTGAAAAACGCTAGCCAGATTATCCCGACGACGAATATGCCGATTGCGATGAGCCCGATGATCTCGGTGGTGCTACGTTTCCGTTTCTCTCTCTTTCTTGGCAAACATCCTCTACCTCAGGAATGATCAGGTATCGGAGAGACGGACTGCTGTAGATTTGGGTCCGAATATAAAAGCAGTCAGATAATCTCCTCTTCGCATGTCTGATGTCCTCATGGTTGGACTTAAGAGGAAGCGCACATATCGCTGAAGCTGCGATGAAGTGGACTGACCTGCTTTGAGGGGACTGCCCGGTGAAATGTGCATCTCCGCTGAGCAAATCCAACATTGATGTATACACCGGATCGAGACACCTTTACGCTCTGACCTTCTCAGGATTCGGCCGAGTGAACTTCCTCATGCACGCATTCTTGCCCAACAGGAAAGAAGTCTTATAATGGAAGTTAAGCGAGTGGTCTACCTCTCGGAGCTCGCCTGATTGCCGATCTCTTACACATCGCCCTCATGGGATCAGACCTATGACATGTTGATAGAACTGGCCAAGCGAGTGAAGGATTCCGGATTCAAACCCGATCTGATAATCGGGGTATGTCGCGGCGGATGGGCGCCTGCCCGTGTCATGTCTGACCTGCTGGAAAACGCAAACACAGCGAGTATCAGGATCGAGTTCTATCTTGCGCCGGGCATTACTGCAAGGAAGCCTGTGATAAGTCAGGCAGTCATGGTTCCACTCAAAGGTGTCAATGTGCTGGTTGTGGATGATGTATCAGATACCGGGGAGAGCCTCAAGGTCGCAGTGGAACATCTTGACGTATGCGGAGCAAAGGCGATCAAGACAGCGACACTCTACTACAAGCCACAGAGCATTTTGAAGCCGGACTTCTTCATCATCCAGACTGAACAGTGGATCATATTCCCTTGGGAGAGACTGGAGAGTACACGACGGCTGCTTGGCGAAGCAGAGAAAAGGGGAAGGCCACTCGACACAGTCAGAGAGACACTGATCGGTGCTGGGATCGACGGCAAGACTGTCGAAAGACTAATTGAGTTCGCACGGCACTACGGATGAGACTTGATCCTCGATCTGTCGAAAGACGGGAAATTCGCTACAGTTACCGCATTCAAGACTCCTTCAGGCATTGACCCGTCTGTTGCATTGATGGAAATGCGAAGCGCGTTTCCCAATGCGGACGTACAGTTTCTCGAAGGAGCACAATTAGCCGGCAAAGAGCATCTGGAGATCGCGGCGACAAATGCACTTCACGCATTCAAGACGGGACTGAACATCTCGAGGAACTTGGCGATGGAAGTTCTTCTGTATGCCTCAGCTCAGAGGCAGATCGATGTAGCGATACGCATGTTGGGAGTGAAGCCTGACTCGAAGACAGTTGGCCTTGTCGCATTCTCTGACTCTAGAGATGAAGTAGAATCGCTTCAGAACAGGATGGCTCAGTTTCTGAAGACCGATTTGGATGATGCGCTTCTCGATGACTGGTCAAGCAGCAAAGCAAGCGTGATCGTGAAACGCTACGGGATCGAGAACTCAGAGTTGGATGCCATCAAGATGCCGGGACAACCAGTCAAGGAGGCTGTCCAGAAGGCTGTCATTGAACGTGTCGCGCTGCTGTCCACGAGAACCTAGTTATTCCTTCTCCTTGTCATCTAGTTCTGTCTTTTGACACGAGTCGTTTCTCTCTTTCGACTGAGAGAACCTTGTCGGGCGCGATCACGGACACTCCTGTGACTTCGCCGAGGATCTGAATTAGCAGGACCTTGTCGGGCTTGTCCAAGTCGACTTTACGATCGATTCGTTTGGCTATCGCTTCGATCAACTCTCGCCCGGAGATAGCGGTTCTTCTTTTCTCGACGGTGATTCGGTACTTCTCATCTCTCCTGATGGATTCTGCTAGTTTTGCTGCGAAATCCTCGATTCCTTGTGGATCTGATGGCACGACGCCGACTAGCGGGGTCACCTTCAGAGTGTAGCGGAACTCCCATGGACGCTCAAGTAGGATTGAACGGAGTTTCTCCACAGCTGCCACCGGGTCAATCTTCGTGCGTGCCACCACGAGCCCTATCACGGGGGTCCGCTCGACGACTGATGTTCTGTCACCAGCCTCGCCGAGCAAGTACCACATCTCGCTGCATGTGTTTCTCTCGTTGCCGCGTGCTGTGGATACCAACAGGTTGAAGTCTTTCAGCAATCGATTCTCCTGCTGCAGGTCGACCACACTAACCGTAATCGATGGTTGAAAAAGGGTTTGCCAGAACAGTCTCCCTTCCTATGGCCTTCCCTTGCAAGGTGAACCAGCACTTAAGAGCGTTCTACGGACTTGCGTGTATGGTATTGGCCCCTGCCGGAGCACAATCGCTTTCCGCGAACTCAGACGAACAATGGTTGAACCGGTTCGGTGCGGGGACCGGCCGCCATCTACCACAGCATCTATTCTATCACGTAAGGAACGGCGAACCATCTCAGCGCTCGTGCAAGCGGGCAGACCTGTAAGGTTTGCACTCGTTCCGGTGAGGAATCCTCCACATTCATCGATGAGCCGTAGTGCAACCAGGTTTCTGGGGCATCTGATCGCTATCGTCTTCCGACGCATAGTAAGCGAGTGCGGGAACTGGACTCTGGGTCTCAGGACCATTGTGAGTGGTCCTGGCCAGTATCTTGAGGCCAGCGCCTTTGCCCGACTATCCATCACAGCGATCTTCCCTGCCAATCTTGGAGAGCCGACAAGAATAGGGAGCGGCTTCCCACGCCTGCCTTTCACCCGCAGGATCTTGCTGATGGCCTTCGGGTTGTGAGGATCGCATCCTAATCCGTACACAGTGTCTGTTGGGAAGGCCACGATGCCACCTGCTCTCACGATTTCAGCAGCTCTTTCGAGGTCAGTGGAGGATGCCGAAAGAACTTCCAGGGCCTGTCACATCTTCTTCATTGTCTTGGAATGCGTGACTCGCCTTAATAGGAAGCACGAAGGAACGCAAAACCTCCACCAGAGGAGTTCTCAGCTATTGCCATACAGCTTGGTCGTCCATGGAGGAGCAGGGGTCTGGAAGACAGATAGAAGAAAGGGCATCCAGGGAGTGCAAAGAGCCGCGTCGACAGGTCAGGACATTCTTCGACACAGTGGTTCCGCTCTCGACGCTGTGGAAGCTTGCGTTGTTACCATGGAGGACGACCCGGTATTCAACGCGGGCTATGGTTCTTATCTGAACTTAATCGGCCGAGTTGAAATGGACGCCTCCATAATGGATGGCCGAACACTCCAAGCAGGAGCCGTGGCTCTCCTAACCCGGGTGAAGAACCCTATCCGCCTAGCAAGACTCGTCATGGAGAAGACAGATCACATCGTAGTCGCCGGCCAAGGGGCAGAGCGTTTGGCTGGCCTGTTTCGGTTGGAGAAGCGCAATCCAATGACGTTGACTGCGAAGAAATCCTGGAGATCTCTCAGGGAGCAGCTTGGTCGAAAGGAATTGAGCCATTTGACAAAGACCTCTCAGCTGATCCACGATTACCCGGACGCGTTCTCCGGTGGAACCGTTGGAGCCGTGGCTCGGGACAGCGATGGAAACGTCGCCGCCGCGACCTCTACAGGTGGTCCGGCGCTCAGATTGCCCGGGAGGATCGGAGATACACCACTCATAGGCAGTGGAACGTATGCCGACGAGGTGGGGGGTTGCTCTGTCACGGGAATCGGTGAGGCCGCGATGCGCCTGGTTCTAGCGAAAACTACCTGCGACCTCATGGGGCGGGGATTGACAGCACAGAAGGCAGCAGAGCAGGCTGTAAGACTACTCCAAGAACGTTTGGGGATGATGATTGGTATCATCACGCTCGACGCGCGTGGCAGGATCGGTTCTGCTCACAGCACCCCGGATCTCTGCTGGTCGTACGTGAAGTCAGGCATGCGAAACCCTTGTGCAGCCATGGGATAGCAGGTTCCACAGGCCGAGAACCATAGAAAAGGCTTAAAAGAAACTGACATTTCGCAAGATAGGCCGCTGTTCTGGAGTGGCAAGCAATTGGGTGAGGAAGAGGAAGACTGGGACGAAGAGGAGGACGAGGACTGGGAAGAAGATGAGTGGAGCGACGGGGAAATCTCCGAGTAACACTCTTTCTAGTTCTCTCCGTATCTAGTCGGTCTCACGTTTTTGAAATCTAGTTCAATCTCGCGTTCTCACGTTGGAAGGGATCTACGATGACGAGAGTGGCTGTGCTCGAAAAGGAAAGGTGCAAGCCCGACGACTGCGGCATTCCATGCTACAGGTTCTGTCCAGAAGTCCTGAACCGAAGATGTGCGATCAAGTTCATCGAGGGGGAAAAGAAACCAGTCATAGTAGAGGATGTGTGCACCGGATGTGGCATATGCATAAAGAAATGCCCCTTCGGGGCGATCAGCATAGTCAACCTTCCCGCAGAACTTGAGCGAGATTGCAGCTATCGCTATGGCCCGAATACGTTCAAACTGTACAGGCTCCCTGTCCCGCAAGAAGGTACTGTGACCGGACTAGTCGGCAGAAATGGAACGGGAAAGACGACTGCTCTGAAGATCCTCTCGGGTGAGATCGTACCGAATCTGGGAATACTTGAGGGGCCCCCGGACTGGCACAACATAGTTCGAAACTATCGTGGTTCAATTCTCCAAGATTACTTCGACAAGCTTAGTGCAAAACAACTGAAGACTGTTCACAAGCCACAGTACATAGATCGAATTCCCGGATACCTGAAAGGCAAAGTTTCAGACGTCCTCGGCAGAGTCGACGAGAGCGGAAGACTCCGCACACTCGTCGAGCTGCTACAACTTGAGAAGATCAAAACGAGACAGATGAGCGTACTGAGCGGGGGAGAACTCCAGAGACTCGCAATCGCAGCTGCGGCATCACGAGACGCAGACGTCTACATCTTTGATGAGCCTTCGAGTCATCTTGATGTCAGTCAGAGGCTGAGGGCTGCCCGCGCGATAAGAGGCCTTGTCGAAGCGGGCAAGACAGTACTTCTCGCTGAACACGACCTCGCCATGCTTGACTACCTCTCAGACCAAGTCTGCGTTCTCTATGGCGAGCCGGGTGTCTACGGGATCGTTTCTCACGTCCACGGTGTTCGGGTCGGCATCAACATCTATCTTGACGGCTTTGTGCCCGACGAGAACATGAGGTTCCGCGATGAACCGATCAGGTTCCATGTGAAACCTCCTCGCGATTTCGCCCCAGTCGACAGCTGGCAACTTGAGTGGCCGAAGATGGAAAAGACGTTCAAGCAGTTCAGTCTAGCGGTGAACCCTGGGTCCGCAGGCATAGGTGAGGTCGTGGGCATCCTTGGACCCAATGGCATCGGCAAGACCACCTTCATCAAACTCCTAGCAGGCATCGAGGAATCGGATGATGGAACCGAACTGGCTTGGAAAGGTCTGACTGTCAGCTACAAGCCACAGTACATTTCGGGAAAATACGAAGGAACAGTTGCATCCCTGTTCCAGTCGATAGCGGGCTCAGCATACGAAACCGAGACATTCGCAAACCACTTCCTGAGGCCGCTGGGAATTGCAAAGCTAGTCGACAGGAACGTCGCGGAATTAAGCGGAGGCGAATTACAGAGAGTAGCGATCATTGCCTGTTTGGCCAAGGATTCGCAAGTGTACCTTTTGGATGAGCCTAGCGCCTATCTGGACGTAGAAGAACGATTAGCTGTTGCTAAGGCCATCCGTCGCACAGTAGAGGACAAACATGCCTTCGCATTCGTCGTCGAGCACGACATCGTGTCACAAGACTTCATTGCAGACAGGCTAATGATATTCGACGGAAAACCGGGCGTAGAAGGACACGCAAGTGAACCAATACCACTCAGGGACGGAATGAACAGTTTCCTCAGGCAGATGGACATGACCTTCAGACGCGACCCCACAAGCGGAAGACCTCGCGTCAACAAACTGGGCAGTAAGCTTGACAGAGAGCAAAAAGACGTCGGCGAATACTACTACGCTTTGGCAAGCGACTGACCTACCGTCCAGCATTTTGGCCGATTACACTTTCGCGAGGTTTAACTATGATTCCGCAGTTACAGGGCATCTTAGAAGTGCAAGAGCTTGGCCCAGTACTGTCTGGAATGTGGCGGTACGCTCGGCTACGATCCAGCTTTGAAGCAGTACTCTTGCAAGAGTTGCGGCCTGACATTCACTTTCCAGCAGCTGCTCGAAGGTAAGGGGCGACTACTGGATAGAGAGTCAGGAGACGAGCAGAAGAGACGCAGACAGAAAGAGTACCTGAACTGGTGGCTTTCAAAGAAGTAGCCTGAGCATGTTCAACGTGACCTGTTAGCGTGCGCTATCTTCTTCGCTCAGAATCGTTGTGTATCCCGAACTGAGGCTCTTCCTCGAAGCTTCTTCTTCATCAACGTAACCGACCGCCGCAGTTCTCTCATTGATTCCTCAGCAGATTTGCCACTGGTTCGGAAGTGTAGCTCGATCCTTGCCGCTCCATCCTTCTCAATTCCCCGCGGATGGGACTTGATGTAGACCTTCGGATGTTCTTGCATGACTTGGTCTATTATCGGTGACAACGAGGACTCGGGGATGCCACGCAAAATCAGGGAGTGTTCATAGAAGCGCTCGGTTCCTCCGAACTTCTCGATTATTGGGGCTACTGAGCCTCTGAAGATAGCTCGCATCTCCTTCGGTACGCCTGGAAGGGAAACCAATGTTGTTCCATGAACCTTGAGGCAGGGGGCAGGAGCTGTACCGACAGGATTTGGCAGAGGAAAAGCTCCTTTCGGGAATCGTGCCATCTTGATGCGTGGAGGAGTGAGCTTTACACTTGGTCCGAACCTCGTCATGTATCTCCTTCGAAGGAAATCCAGCGCAGCAGGGTTCACCACGAGACGCCGTTTGAGCAATCTGCTGATGCTTGACAGTGTGATATCGTCATGAGTCGGACCTAGCCCTCCGAGTGTTAGGAGGAAGTCAGGATGTCTTGACAGAGCGTCACCGACCGCGCTCGCGATCTCCTCATGGCGATCACGGACAGTCGTGATTCGTTTGAGCTCTCCTCCGAGCTTGCCGATTTGTACCGCCAGCCAATGCGAGTTCGTGTCGAGTGTCTTTCCTATCAGCAGTTCATTTCCGATCGCAATGATCTCGATGATGGGCTCTCTCATCGCCGCTGGCTCCAATTGCTCCTTGGTCTTGCCTTCTCCATAAGCATGATCGCGAGCCCGCCTAGACAGGTAATGCAGGGAAGACAGCATGCTAGGATCGGCGGGCCGGCGTCACCAGAATCGCCACTGTCACCATGGGAGTGTCATCTGACCTTCTGGGCTTTGACGTACCGCCTCAGGCGCGGCCAGCCTGTCTTCGCATGTCTGAATCGCCGGGGATCCTTCTTGAGCCAGCGCAGCATGTGAAAGAAACTCCTAGCCCTTTTCTCTTCACGTTCCAGAATTGGCTCGTATCCGAGATTCCTTATCTCGTCGAGGTAGGCGGTCTCCACAAGATGTTGGGCCCTTTCCACTATTTTTGAGACCGTTACTCTGTCCTTTCCATATGTCTCTTCGAGAAGCCGGACCGCCTTCTCGAATACGAAGCTGCTGCAGATCTGTATGGGTTCGTTGTCGAACAGCCTCATTCTTTCCACGATCTGCATGACGATCTCAGAAGCCCTTTCAAGGTAGGCTTTCCTGCCAAACTTAGGCGGTTGGAAGAATTCCACACCTATCACATCGTAGGTGAATTCTCCCGTCTCTGGACGGTATGCACCAACTATGGCGCCATAGAGCAGGTCGCCGACGCCGGCATCATCGATTTGGAGAGTCATCAGATCAATGCTCGCAGTAGTCGGGAATGATCGGTGTCAAGCCTTACTCGATCTCTTCTCCGTTTGTCGTCTACCTTGGATAGGCATCATATGAACCTAGGTGGTTCAATGATGGGGCTGAAGCCATAGCCATGAGCACTAACGTCAATGGCAAGGCACAAGAATCGCCGTCCACATATTCGTGCATGGCCGCAATGACTGGCAGGCTAGATGCAGGATCATCATGACTGTGGAATCCGGGTCGCGAGCGGCCTTATCAGGTATCGGAAAGGCCCATCACAAAATATGACAAGGGCGCTCGGTCGTCTGCCCGGTGATTGCACTAGAGTCATTGCGGGGCTCCTTGGTCAAGACATATTTCGATGCTCTGACAATGTCAGCAACCCGGAAGGCGACCTGCAATATTTGCCATATTCGTTATTGGCATGGCCGGATCCGGCAAATCGCTTCTCGTTGCGTCGTTCTCAGAGTATCTTCGCTCCTCAGAACAGAATGCAGTGATACTCAACCTCGACCCGGGAGCAACTGCATTGCCGTACAATCCCGACGTTGACGTTAGAGCGTACGTGGACATAGACGAATTGATGGAGAAATACAAGCTCGGTCCCAATGGCGCACTGATAATGGCGTCCGATATTGCTGCGGATCATCTTGAGGAGATCCGGGGTGAGCTTGAACAAGCGGCCCCAGACTTTGTGCTGGTCGACACACCGGGGCAGATTGAGCTGTTTGCTTTCAGAGAAGCCGGTCCCTATTTCTCTCAGGGAATCAGCGATGAACCAAAAGCTGTTGTCTATGCGCTTGATGCACCGTTTTGTAGGAACCCGATGAACTTCGTGTCGAATCTCTTCTTGGCAACAGCCGTCTACACTCGACTTCGTCAGCCGCAGATCTATGCGTTGACAAAGGCTGATCTTGTTTCAGATGAGGAACTTGAAACAATAGTTGGATGGGGAAGCGAGATCGAGCAACTCGAAGATGCACTCGAGGCTACCTCTGGTGACGCAGCTTCGCTTATTGCCCGTGACTTGGCGATGGCTGTTCACGCGACAGGTCTGACCCACGAGCCAATCCCAGTCTCAGCAAAGTCAAATCTGGGCCTACTTGAGTTGAATGCGTCTCTTACACGAGCCCTGACGGGCGGGGAAGAACTCAGACCCTGAAGAGACTGAGGGAACTGGCAACAGGGTGACAGCCAGAAGAGAACCAGTACGACTGTGACCCTGATACCGCAAGTTTAGGAAGAGTTATCCAAGAATGGAGAGTACTCAGGGCCGACAGGCCACAGGGGGGGGTCATGGCTGAATCTGATGGTGCCCGAGCAGGAGCTGTTCATTCTCTGGCTACTGAAGACTGAGGGTGAAATCGGAAGATATCGCCTAGCAAAGATGCTTGGCGTGTCCCAAGGTATCGCACGAGGAATGCTGACCCAGATGAAAAGAAGGAGATTGATCATCGTCCGACCTCGCGCAGGGGCCAGACCCAGCCAGAAAGGTCTTGGTGAACTGTCTACTCTCATGAGCCGACACAGCCTCAAACTGGTTGAGAGATTCGATCAGGAGCTTCTCGGTCTGGGCCCGGCGAGTGTCGTCTTCCAAGTCTCTGGTCAGTCTCACCGGTTGAGGCACGGGATTGAGCAGCGAGATGCAGCCATCAAGGCAGGCGCCACGGGTGCTGTCACATTCTTCTTCGATGGCAAGATACTAAGGTTCCCTGGAGTGGTAGAGCCGGTGTCTAGACGGAGATCCGCGACTTTCGAACAGCTAAAGGCCAGACTGAGGATGAGGAAAGGGGATGTTGTGCTCATTGCGTTTGCTGACACGTGGTGGGAGGCAGCAAGAGGCGGATTCTGGGCGGTCAGGACGTTGGCTTGAATCTGCTCATCAAGGAAACACTATGAGCGTCCACTCGTACCTTATCCCAACTGTCTTCTCGCTTGCCGCCTGCTGATCCATGGCTAGATGTCGCTTGATCCCACTGACATGACCAAACCCGACAACTGCCACAACCGAGCCAGTGCTCGACTGCAAGATGCCTTGCAGCATTTCAGCCATGTGCCTGTCCCTGTCCTTCACGAGTATTTGTGAGAGAGTTGGATACTTGGCATCGAATTCCGCCATTAGTGCGTCGAAGCTTGTGTTTGCTGGCCCGACTGATTTGTGTCGTGTGCTGATGGTCAAGAGAGCAACGATGATGTCGGTGCCTATCCTGATCTTCTCGCGAAGGGGCAAAGTTGAGAGATCGCTCAGGACCGTGTCGATTGGTTTGTCAATCATGACAACCTGTGCTCCGACTCTTTGAGCTTCGTCCACCGCCTCGAGCATCTCGCTTCCCGGGAAAACGCCTGTCAACGATCCGACCGATCTCTCAAGCAATGCCATGAGCCATGCCAGTAGACCGGAACGGATCGGAGAACTCAACTGACCTCTGTTGGGATCTCGCAACGCCCAAAGCCTCTCCTCATCAAGTTCCACCGCGACTACCGAGGGGCGTCTCTCTGAGATGGTCTTTCGAACACGTTCGATGCTGGACCTATCTACATGAGTCGTGCCGATGATTGTAAGCCTCTGAGAGGCCATGTTCTGCTCCAACGACTCCAACCAGACTAGGCCCAGCCATCAGATGTAAGGTGCAGCAGAAGAGGCGAGCAACGATATTAAAGCGGTCGGACTCAAGAGCATTGTAAGGCAACTCGCTTTGGGCACCGAAGAAGTGCAAGCAATAATCAGGAAGGCTCTCGCAGAAGGGCGACGGAATCTTTTGGAACCCGAGGCGAAGGCGATATGCCTTGCGTATGACATTCCAACACCTCCTTTCAAAGTCGTGACGAGCCTTGAAGATGCTACGACTTCCGCTGAGAGTGTCGGATATCCGGTTGTTCTGAAGATCATTTCCCCTGACATACTTCACAAGACCGAGGTAGGAGGCGTCGTCGTGGGATTGTCATCGAAAGATGCCGTGCAATCTGGCTATCGCCGCATCGTGGAGACTGCGAAGTCTCGCAGGCCAGATGCGCGACTCACCGGAGTGCTCGTTCAGAAGATGGCTCCCGACTCGATCGAAGTCATTGTTGGGTCCATCAACGATCCCCAGTTTGGGCCCACGATCCTCTTCGGTTTGGGAGGGATCTTCGTCGAGATACTCAAAGATGTGGTCTTTCGAATCGCTCCCTTGGAAGAACGTGACGCGCGGGAAATGATACTTGAGATCAAAGGGTACTCCGCCCTAGCTGGATATCGAGGGTTTCCGCCAGCTGATCAAGACGCCATAGTCAACCTGATCTTGTCCGCCTCACGCCTGGCGACAGAGAATCCTCAGATCGACCAGATGGATCTGAACCCGGCAATGGTATATGAGCATGGTGCGTTGGTGGTCGACGCGCGCATACTGCTTGCGAAGTAGACCCCTGGCGCAACAACTGAATTTTGAGCCTACTGGTCTGGCAGCACATACTCTCTAGACTCAGAAGCCAGGGAAGGAGGTACGAGAAAGTCTTATGAGGAATCATGTATCTTGCGACAGCCAGCAAAAGGTACAGAGCGGCTTGCCAGACACTGCCGATGCATTGTTCCGACAGATCAGTACCCTCAGAGAGTCAAACATACATCTAGTCGACCAACGTGAGACCCTGAACCGTAGCACCAAGGAACTTCTCGAACAGCGCAACAAGTTCAACGAGGAATTCAAGAGGCTGATCGCCGAGGTCAAGGAGCTCAAGGCCAGAAGAGATGAACTGAACCGTAAAGTGAAGGAGCTCAAGGCTTCTCGAAACGTTGCAAGGGATGCTGCGGTCGCCGAGAGGGAACGACTCGAGAAACTTAGGAACAAGTCGGTCCAGATCTCGGAACGCATTGACGGGAGCCCGAGAAGAGCGATCGAAGAGTTCAACCGTTTGGAGTGGAAGATGCAGACGACGCTCGTGACTCCTAAGGCTGAGAACGAAATCATCAAGCGGCTGAAGGAACTTGAAGCTCAAGTGCTCGTCGCTAAGCGGGCGGAGGACCTGAGATACAAGATCGTGGGAACAAAGGCGGCTATCGGTGGTCGAAGGCTTCAGGCCCAATCGTTCCATGAGCAAATGACAAAAGTCGTCGAGGAGAGCGAAGTCATCCACAAGAGATTGGTCGAAGTTGCTGCCTCTGCGTCGACAGCAAAGGCTGAGGCAGACAAGGCACATGCAGCTTTCGTTGAAGCGCTGAAAGGTGCAGATGGTGCCCACAGGGAATACGTCACTAATCTCGTCAGGATTCGAGAGCTGCGCCAACAGATCGCCGAGTCAGGACCGTTGGCCAAGCTCCGAAAGGCGCAAGAGGTTCGAGAGAAGCTTGAGAAATCTGGCAGCGAGAAACTCGAGCATGGAAAGAGACTGTCTCTTGAGGAGTTCAAGGCTCTGATGGAGAAAGGTGCCATCTAGCCCCGCCTGCCGGCACCCCTTATATTCCTGCATTCTGTGACGTGCAGCAAGGATACGGAATCGCTTCGGCGGTAACCCTTGTCTGGAATCAGGATAGGGCTGATAGGCGGCTCGGGTTTCGAGAAACTCATTCAGCAGGGAGAAACAAGACAGATAGACACACCGTACGGGACATCTGTCCAGGCAACGATCGCAGAGATCGGCGGTGTTCGCGTTGCTTTTGTCTCTAGGCATGGAACTCGTCACGAGGTGCCTCCTCACAAGGTGAACTACCGTGCCAACCTGTGGGGTCTCAAGCAGATCGGAGTCGAGAGAATCGTCGCTACCAACGCGGTTGGCGCGATGAGGGAAAGCTACAAGCCGGGGGACCTGGTGATTCCTGTAGACATAGTCGATTTCACAAGATTGAGGACTCAGACCTTCTACGATTCAGAGCCGGTTATGCATGTTGATGTAACGGACGTCTACTGCCCGGAAATCCGCAAAGCCCTGATTGAAGTGTCAAGCAGGTCATCTCGCAAGGTCTGGAACGAAAGCGTCCTAGCGTGCACGGATGGACCACGCTATGAGACACCTGCCGAAATCAGGAATATGAGGAACGCAGGATGCGATGTCGTTGGAATGACATCCGCACCAGAAGCGTTTCTGGCGCGTGAACTCGAGATGTGCTACGGCGCCATGTGTTTCGTGACAAACATGGCTGCCGGACTCCAGAAGACGCTCAGTGCAACCGAAGTCACTGAACTCGCGAAGAGGATCCTGCCAGAAGTGGAATCATTACTCAAGGACGCAATAGCTAGAATCCCAGTCACAAGAACTTGCAAGTGTGGGAGAGCACTGTCACAAGCCGCCGTGAGGTGAGAAGGGATGCTGAGGGGTTTCCTACGAGCCATCGGCGCCTACGCCGTATATGAGAAGTGGCTCGACAGGCAAGTCAGGAAGAGACCAATCCCTGAGCATTTGGGCGTCATACTCGATGGGAATAGGCGATGGGCGATTGCACGTTCAGGAATAGAGTACGAGGGACACCGAATTGGCGCCAAGACCAGCCAGGATTTCCTAGAATGGTGTCTCGACCTGAAGATCAAGACCATCACACTGTATGCTTTCTCGATCGAGAACTTCAATCGACCGAAACGCGAAGTGAACACAATACTGAGCATCATCGAGGAAGAGGGCAAGAGGCTTCTGAAGGACCAAAGGCTACACCAAAACCAGATCAGAGTAAAGGCGCTGGGCCGAGTGGATCTCCTGCCCAAGAGCCTACAAGAGATACTTCGAGAGATCGAGGACGCAACAGAATCCTACGACAAGAACTACCTGAATATTGCCCTAGCGTACGGGGGAAGGACTGAGATCATCGATGCCGCTCGCAAGATTGCACGCGATGTTGGAGAAGGCTCAGTGAAACCGGAAGAGATAGATGAGCAGTTTTTCATGAAATACCTCTACACTGCTCATCTTCCGAACCCATATCCTGACCTCATCATACGAACATCCGGGGAGGAGAGACTCAGCGGTTTTCTGCTGTGGCAGTCAGCCTACAGTGAATTTTGCTTCCTTGATGTATATTGGCCTGAGTTCAGACGAATAGATTTACTCAGAGCTGTGCGAACTTACCAGCAACGCAAGAGAAGATACGGCCAGTAGTCGCGTATGCTCTGGACGAGTCGCTTTTAACACGAATTCGAGGTGTATGCGGCATCCCGGAAACTCGCCAAACTTTATCTCACATCGATCATGGTTCAAAGGTCATTGACTTCACGACATGATCGGTGAGTCTCGAAGGTCTCGCGCAACACGACGGGATCGGTTCACTCTTGGTCTACATTCGCAGAATTGATCTTAGAGGTTTCAAGACCTTCGGGAAGAAAGTGTCCCTGAACCTTGATCGTGGCCTGACGGTGGTAACAGGGCCCAATGGTTCCGGGAAGAGCAATGTTGTAGATTCTGTGAAGTTCGCCCTGGGTGAACTGAGTGCCAAGGAACTCAGAGGCGGAACGATCACCGACCTCATCCATAGAGGATCCCCACATGCTGCGGTAAGATCCGCCTACGTGGCGATTCAATTCGACAACACGGATCGCCGCCTACCCGTTGATGCCGACCTTGTGACGATCTCTAGAGAGTTCAGAAGAGGCGGGGAAGGCATCTACAGACTGAACGGCAGACGCGTTTCAAGAAAACAGCTCACCGACATCCTCTCGTCTTCGGACATTCAGGTTTCAGGGCACAACATCGTCCAGCAACACGCCGTCACCAGACTTGCTGAGGTGACGCTGGAGGAACGGCGAAAGATAATCGAGGACATGATAGGAATAGCGGTCTACGATTCGAAGAAAGCAGAAGCACAGCTGCAGCTTCAACAGGCCGACTTGAACATAAAGGTGGCATCCGCAAGGACTGATGAGGTTCGCGCCAGAGTCGAGGGGCTTGAGAAGGAGAGAAATGACTATCTCAGATCGCAGCAGCTCAAGAAGGAGACAGGCAAGTTTCAAGCCCAGCTAGCTTCTCACAGAATCTCCGAAATCCAGTCTCAGATAGCCGATCTCCGACAGGAAGTGAGCGAGAAGCAGCAAACTATCGAGCAGATGAAGGCTAAGAAAGATGAGATCTCCAAAGATAGGGAAAGAGTTGAGTCGGAGCGACGCAATTACGAGGAGACAGTCCTGGAGAAGGGGAGCACCGACCTCTTCAAGATCGAACGGATGCTCGGAGACGCCAATGCAAACATCGCCGGGCTGAAGGTTGAGATAGAATCATCCAAGAACACGATCAAATCACTAGAACAACAGAAATCCGAAATCGTAAGGCATGCAGAAAATGCTAGTCTTTCCGCCACTCAATCCGATTCGCAAATTGCCAGCTGCAAAGCGCGGCTATCCGAGCTCATGGACGTCCTCAATGCCAAGCGCAGAGAGCATGACGCGCTGTCGCAATCGCTCACTGAATCAAGAAAGAGACTTGGCGAGGAATCAAGCGAAGCAGACGGGGTAGAGAAGCAGATCGCCGAACTGACCAGACAATTGATAGAGCTCAACGCACAGGCAAAGGGAAGCAGTTCAAAGATTGCGGTTCTTGAGGGACATATTCAGACGCTCAAATCCCGACGAGAAGAATCCTCCAACTTGGCGACAGGAATCAAGAACAGAATCGAAGAACTCGAGAAGCTTCTCGAAGATGAGAGAAGCAGGCTGAAGACGATCGAGGAGAACATCGGTGAGTACGTGAAGGTTGAGGCCGAGAAGCAGGATGAAGTGGCGCATGCCGCTGAAGTTTCCGAGAAAGCTAGACTCACCCTCGCAGAAGTTGAGAGCCAGAAGAGCGTGGCGGAGGCTTTCGCCTCCGATGAATCAGCTCTAGAAATGATCGAGGACATGGGCCGATCAGGCGCTATCGCGGGCGTGCATGGGCGGTTATGCGACCTAATACGCTTCAAGGAAGAGCACCGCCGAGCGATCGAGGTGGCTTCAGCTGGATGGATGAAGTCAGTAGTTGTCAAGAACATCGATAGCGCGATTGCATGTATAGAGAGCCTGAAAAGAACGAAACTCGGACGCGTCAAGCTGATTCCGGTCGAGAGTCTCTACGGTGCGAAGAAGATCGAGCCCTCCATGCATATCGAGGGCGCAATAGGTCCCATCGAAGGGTTCATCGAGCCTCTAGGACCGTTTGAACGAGCGGCCAACTTTGTCTTCGGCGACACAGTACTTACCGCGACTCAAAAATCGGCCTTTATGGTCTCTCTTGAAGGACACCGGGCAGTATCCCTTGGAGGCGATCTCTACGAGCCAGGAGGAGGCATGGAGACCGGCTACTACCGAGAACCTTTGGATGCCCGAAGACTTGTGCCGAAGCAGTCGGCAATTGCTGACGTAGCATCGGCAGTCTCATCGTTGGAAAGCCTACTGGAGCGAAGTAAGAAGGATCTCCAGAGATTGAGAGAGGAGATCCTGAACCTGACTAATAGCAAGGCCACGAGCAAGAACCTCATTGAGGCGATGGAAAGGGAAGCAGACGCAATCAAACAGAATCTCGAACGAACAGCAAGGGCAATCGAGAACTCCGACAACCGCATCATAACACTCTCCGGAGAAATCAAAGAAGAGAACCGCATCATGAAGTCATCTGTGGACTTTAGGCAGGACCTGCAAAGCAAGCTCGACCTTCTGGCCAAAGAGAGGTCCACATACGGACTCAAAGCGAAGTCCGCTGAGATTGCCGAGCTGGAGAGTAAGCATACAGCACTCTATGATGAGCTGAACAAGCTCATTCAAGAGAAGCTTGAACTTGAAAGCCGGATCTCAACACTCGAATCCTCGATCGCAACGTTCACGCACACTCAAGGTCAGGTCAAGGTGCAAACGGCATCGATCGAGAAACAGATTGCGGAGCTGCAGTCAAGCATCGGGATAGCAAGTCAAACACTGAGCCATGAGCAAGAATCTATCAAGCAACTTCAGGACCAAAGGCAAGAGATACTGGACAATCTCACATCCGCGAAGACGAAGCGCACCGAATTCGAGCACAAACTCAAGAGCCTCGAATCCGAGCTGATGAAAACAATCAATGGACTGGAACCACTGAATCGCGAGATTGCCGACCTCAGCTCAACAGCCAAGGAGAAGGAGATACGCGCTTCGCTTCTCTGGTCAGAGATCAAGCAACTGGGTTACAGCGAATTGGTCGAGGTGAGCCCGCAGGAGCTTCCATCATTGGAAGCATCCTTGGATGCATTGAAGCGTGAACTCGAACGCATCGGCGCGGTCAATGAGCTGGCTGTCAGTCAATATGAAGATCAGAAGAGCAACTATAAACAGCTGGCGACAAGGATCTACGAGATCGAGAAGGAACGCCATGCGATCGTCGAGTTCATGAACGAAATTGACAAGAAGAAATACGACATGTTCATGCGGGCGTTCAACCAGATCAACGGCACCTTCCAAGAGATCTTCGCCAAGATCACGGGATCCGGAAGAGGTAGGATGGCTCTCGAGTATCCTGAGGATCCATTCAAGGGCGGGGTTGATGTCCTGTTGGAGTTCCCGGGCAAGTCTGAAATGACAATCACCAGCGCGAGCGGTGGCGAGAAATCCGTCGGGACCGTCTGTTTCCTCTTGGCGCTTCAGGCCATTCATCCTATGCCCTTCTATATGTTCGACGAGATTGACGCTCACCTAGATGTCCTGAACTCGCAGAGACTCGCAGAATTGCTCCGTGAGCGATCCAAAGGATCACAATTCGTCGTCGTTTCGCTGAAGGACACCGCGATCTCCAGAGCAAACAGAGTTTATGGCGTTTTCATACAGGACGGTGTCTCCCAGATTGTTTCGATGCCGATGGCTGAGGTGGCAGCCTAGTGGACATAACTGAGAAACCGTTCTGGCTACGACCTCCGTATGTGATTCTCTTTGACCTGCTTCGGTTGCACCGCATCAAGCCTTGGGACGTCAACATCACGTATCTCTTGAACACATTTCTGGCTGAAATGAAGAAGCAGGGTTTCATTGACTTCTCTGCCTCAGGAACCGCCCTTCTGTCTTCCTCGATGATTCACAGGATGAAATCAGAGCTCGTGCTTAAGATGGAAGAGCCACCGAAGCCCCCGATCGCGAGACCAAACGAAGAAGTCCCGCCGCCTCTCCCATTTCCAATCCGATTCGAGTATACGTCCACATCAATAGAGCAAGTCCTAACGATGCTTGAGGAAGTTCTGAAACGCGAAAGCTTCGCTCTCGCGGAAAGGAAAAGCCTCCTCAGTCCACCAGAGATACTTGAACAGATGGACGAGTTCCTCGCCAACATTGAGAAGAACATCGAAATCTTCTACGCTACCCTGCTTCGGAAAGCGACCAGCAGTCCTACACTGTCATTCATCCAGCTGGCAAAAGAATGGACTTACCTGGACGCTGTCAGGGCGTTCATCATGCTTCTGTTTCTGGTCATGCAGAACCGAGTCACTCTGAGCCAGAAAGAGGAGCAAGGTGACATAACTATCGGCTTGCCGGAGGTTGCTACTACAGTTGTCTGAGACTCCTCAGGTCGAGGCGCCTTTGGAGGAGCGCACAAAGACACAGATCTCAACGATCGAGGCCGCATTATATGTAACCGGCAAACCGCTCGACGTGGGCGTTCTGGGATCGATCCTCAATATGCGCTCGGAAGAGAAAATTCGGAAACTCGCCGCGGTCCTGAAAGAGAAGTACGCTCAGAATCCTGGAGCACTAGAGGTTCTTGAGCTGTCCGACGGCCGCTATGTCATGCAACTCAAACCGGAATATTCAAGAACCGTGAAAAGGCTTGCGACAAGACAATTGCTCACCCCTGGCCCGTTGAAGACATTGTCCTACATTGCTCTACGCCAGCCTGTGGTGCAGTCACATGTCGTGAAGGTGAGAGGAAATCTCGCATACGGGCACGTGAAGCAGCTGAGAGACATGGGATTGGTTTCAGAGGAGAAGTTGGGAAGATCCAAACTCCTGCGGACGACCCCGAGTTTCTCTGATTACTTCAACCTGAGCCAAGAGTCCAGACTCATGAAGAAACAGATTCAGAAGATCATTGAAGACCTCAAAGGAAGTCAACCCGGAGGAACCCCGTCAGCCGCATCACGAGAACTCCCTCCGAAACCTAGTCAAGAAGAGGCAAATCCCAGTCAGCCCTCTGAACCACCGAACGTGCCGAATCAATAGACTGGGATCGCGGAAGGGCATCCAAGCTTATCCAGAAGCACCCCCAACTCTAGAAACGTGGGGCAATTGGCTAGCGTCAAGGAATTCATGAGTGCGCCGCCGGTGACCATGGATTGGAAGACGACTGTAACTGATGCCTGCAAGTTCATGGGAGGGAAACACATCGGGAGTATCCTTGTGTCTCGCAGAGGAGTCATCCATGGGATCTTCACTGAACGCGACCTGTTGTCCAAGGTTCTCGCCGAGAAGAAAGACCTGAACTCTGTTACGGTAGGAGACTACGCGTCGTCGCCACTGGTCACTGTGCCACCGACGGCAGATGTGAAAGAAGCAGCCCGCATTATGACGGAGATGAAGGTGAGACGGCTCGTCGTCGTCCAGGACGGGAAACCGATTGGGCTCTTCACAGCAGCAGACCTCGCAAAGGCGGTAGGCAAGTTTCCGCTGGATCTCTAGTTGCGGAACGGGAAGAAACATGGCCACGGTTCACGAGAAGACAGCAAATCTCACATGCGCCGACTGCAATCGGACACTATCTTCCACAGATGAAGAACGGACATGGGCGAAGTGCAGGTTCTGCGGGAAACCAGTCTGCTTTGACTGCATCAGATACATGGGAACCACGATCAGAGGCCCCTATATGGACTACGTCGAAGCAATGCGAACCTGCAACAAGTGCTACATCCGCAGAGGATGAACCTCCTAGCCTCGCTACTAGAAATCTGATGATAACAGGAGTACCGCTCCTGCAGCCATAAGTACGCCGATTCCTTTGGGAACTGTCAGTTCTTCGCCGAATACGAGAACCGCCAGCAGGAAAGTCACAACAAAACTAAGTCTGGCGATAGGCGAGTATCGACTCGCTTCACCTCCGCCAAGGGCCATCAACAGTGCCAAGATTCCGGCAAACACCAGGAACCCTGTTACGGGCGAGTAAGTTACAATGCTCTTCGTCAGGTTTGGTCTTCCTTCGAGAAGAAACATAGCAATGAAGGCAAACAAGGCCATGAATCCTGTTTCCACCGCCATGTACGTTATCGGCGAAGAACCTGACATCAACCCTCTTCTACGGAGTACGTCTGCAACGCCAACAGAAACCATTGCGAAGACGGCGAACAGCAGCTCGTTCTTCACTCGACTCACCGTCGATGGAAAATGCTGATGTTAGTATTTATCGCTGAGGAGAGCCACCTGCTCGAGCGACATCAAATCAGGTGTGACTGCCTCTTTCTCCCGGCGTTTCAAAGCGGCCCCGCTTTCCGGGAATTTGGGGGCCTCTTTCAGCTGAGAATCGAGTTCCTCCTTCGATCAGATGCCATCTGACCAAAACGCAGGACGGTCGCTCTGTTGAACAAGGGTGCTGTCAAAGGTACGGGAGATACTTCTCCCTGTCAAGTCGCGGGAGATGCAGCATGAGAAATATTGTGATCTGAGGTTAGTCTATTTCCTTTCGGGGAAAAGTGGGGCGTCCAGAACAATGACGGGAGCAACCTTCACATCTCGTTTTGCCGTGTCACCATACTTCCAATGAATCGCTATCTCAACGGAGAGTCGGCCAGCCTTGACAGCTTCCACATAATAGTTGCTCCACGAAGGACCCGGCGTTTGGGGTCTTATTCCCACGCTAACCTGGCCTATGACAGGTCTATCAGGTTCAACGATGAAATCTCGACTTCCACCCGGGCCAAATCCGACAGTTTCTGGCACTACATTTCTGACTTCACCGCTCAGGACCACTTTCGCAAGAGAGTCGAAAACTCGTCCGATTCTTTCTCCGTCATTTACAAATGTGAAACCGATTCTCCAACCATGGAATACCTCTCCACCTGTATAGCCTATCGCTTGTCTATCGTTCTCAAGTTGGAGTCTGATCTTAGGTCCCGAAGCATGGAGCTTGAGTATTGCAGCAGTTGCAGATAGTGTCGCAATGATGCCGATCGCCACTTCCAAGTAGTTGTATTGAAGCCCAAGCAGCAGAATCACAACAGTCAGCATGACTAGAAGGACCGCGACTATCCAAGATATGCGCAAATCCCATTCACCTTAAGCTGCTACACAGTTAACCTCTTCAATGTTTTGTGTTTTGCTTGAGAGGCATTCTCAATCAGTGTCAGCCACTTGTTCTCGCCTTCGACCTTGATTCCAGCGAGGTCGGCAGGTGTTTTGCCGTCTAGGGCTTCGTGTGGTCGAATGTAGTTGTGGAATATCTGATAACCTGTCAGTATCGGCGTATCGGGACTCTTCAGTCCACGCATGACTTTCTCTCTATCTCGCACTTCTCCGTTCATGCGCTCCATCTTGTTGTTGTGGTGTTCGCCAGTCAATGTGATATGGCTTATGTGGACTGTGCTAGTGTCAAGTTTGGTTGTTCGGAACTCTTTCATCCACGCCTCATGATACGAGCGCAAGCCATCCGTTACGAGAACATTAGGCTTCTTTCCTGCAACGATCTTAGCTGTCTGAAACAGGTGCCGCGCATCATGCGCGTATTTCGAGTCAGCGACCTCTTGAGCTATCCAGAATCGGGTCTCGTCGTCCATCATGGCGAATAGGTACTTCATGTTGCCCTTGACTTTCAGGTACAGTTCATCGGCTCTCCAAACATCGGAGACCTGCGGCGTTATCTTGTCCAGATATTTCTCCATCAAAACCGTGAACTTGGCAATCCAATTGTAGATCGTTTGGTGACTGACTTTGACACCTTGCAGAAGTAGGAACTTGCGAACATTCCTAAGCGATTCTCCCGTGAAGTAGAGTTGGAGAGCGTTTGTTACGACCTGTGGGGTTGCTTTCAGATGCTCGAATCCCATGTTTCTAACGAAACGCTTGCCACACGATTTGCATGTGAAACGCTGAATGTCACCGTTCTTGTTATGACGTAACCCATCCTTGACAAGTGATTTTGAACCGCAGTAGAGGCAGACTTGCATGTCCAGTGGCTTGATGACCACGTGTTCGCTGACTTGTTGGCGGAGAGCCTGAGAGAATTGAACGGCCCAAATGTGCTTGCATTTGATTTCTCTGTAGATGTGATCTGGGCAACTGCAACGCCAATCCCGTGCACCCTTGACGACTGTGTAGAGACCGTGTCCTGACTGAGACCTGACCTGATACCTTACATCATCAAGTCGTCTGATTTGATCGTCCAGTTTGGCGATCTCTTGGCCTCTCATCACACGGCCTTCATCAATTTCACGTGGGAACGGCATCTCTTTCACTACCGCAATATTGCAGCATAACACAAATATAAGGGTTGCTGCCATATTGCAGCACGTGTGGAGCCATGGTACGCAAGGAGATACTCGGAGCCTCAGAGCGCAAGATCATAGAAGCGTATGTGAAAGGAGAACGACTGAAAGGCTACACAGCCGTCCTTTTTCGCATTCGGAAAATCGGGTTGAGGGCAATCATAGAGGGATGTGAAGTAGACCTAGTGCTATTGAAGAGGCTACTGAAATTACTCGAAAAATAGCAGTAATCCGAAATTTGCAAACAGGTATATTGATACGATCTCTGAGATAAGCGGCAAGAACAGTAGGAACCCATTTCGAAGTATCTTCCTCGGTCTTGCGTTCCAATCCCGTAATGAAAGGAAGAAGCCAACTGCGGCGACAAGAAGCATCAAGAGCCAAAATCCGTGCCACACAGCCATCGCCAGCCAGTTTGGTGCGTTTTGAATGCTATTGAGTTCTGCCATGGCGGTTACTAGATTCATTATGCCAAGAGGAAATCGAAGAAGTGTGTTCGTAAAGTTTGGTGGATTTATGTTGAGGGGATCAGTTGTGCCTTTCGACATTGAACGAATATACGCTAGTGGTAACACGAGGGTAAGAAGCCCAAGAATGCAAAATGCACCAATTATGCCGTAGAGAAGCGGTGAATGGAAAGTGTCGAATCCGATGAGCAGATAGCCATTCGTTAGATGAACAAGGTAATCTGCCACGAAAGCGATTGCATAGCATGCAAATGAAATCAAGAAGAAATCATACACAGTGAAGAGATGGACTCTGGCTACCCTGAGTTTCTTGGGGTCTTGAGCGTAGTCAGTTAGCTGCTCATTTTGGAACACGGCGAATGCTAGCCATGCAAAGAAGGAAGCTACCCCAAAGAAAGAGATTACCTCGGCAAAAGCGACCAATCAAATCCGATAGAGAAAAGCATTGGAGCGCGAAGATTAGGCTTTCGATCTAACCAAAACATATGCTATGAGTAGACTGGAGAACACAAAGCCTACGACCTCAAATGCCAACAAGTCTCTCGTAGAGGTACGATTTGTGGTGAGGAATGAGATGGCGCTCACCAATGCTGCTGCTAATGCAAATGCCAAAAGAATCAAATTTCCCTGCTGCTCTGGTGAGAGAGCTGCTTTCCCCCCTAAGCCGCAAATTCTAAGGATGACCCACTTCTTGCGGCGGTCTTCTCCCGACACTTGACAGGGAGAACTATCTCCCGTACCTTTGACAGAACCTGAACAAGGGTACTGTCAAGTCTGTATCGGGTGCCTCCGCTTTTCCTTGCTGTCAACTTTCGTCGGGTGTAGTTCACAGCTCAAGGTACGCAAATGGTATATCTGAACCGAAGAAGCATTCCACCTGTGCTGATACAAGTGGCCAGAACGAAGAACATAGGCAGAGTTCTCAAGTCATTTTTGGAAACTCTACTCATGTTCTTGGTTGCTACCTTTTTCCCATTCGCACTTATAGTCTTGGTCGCTTGGATCCTTCAACTCTACACGACAGGATGGATAGCTCCAGTAAAGCCACTGATCGATCCTTCACTGATTGTTTCGCTGTGGTTAGCTGAAGTGCCTTTAGCATTATTCCTCAGCCGCATTCTTGGCGAAGGCGCTCAGGATCGTCCGAGGCTAGTTCTGGGCGAAGCGAGAGGCAAGCCTGTGGGCTCCGTAAGTGTATTGGTCAGAAACAAAGGTCAACTTTCGGCCAACGAATGTGAAGCAAGAATAGGCTTTAGAGAGTTGATGGATGATGATGAGTTAACCCGCCTTCAGTGGGCAAACGATGTCCCGAGCGTACAGATCAGACCAGACGAACGTCAGGTGCTTGATCTAGTGCGCATTAGCAGAAAAGATCAATCGATTATCAGAATGCAATTGCCATTAGACAAGGGATTAGAACTACCGTTGAGCTTGAAGAAAAAGCAAGTTTACCGTGGCACAATCAAGATCACTGCCGCCAACTGCAAAGCCGCAAATAGGGACTTTAAGCTGACAGTGAACACACAAACAGGCAAAATCAGGTTTGCTTTTGACTAGCGAGTTCTTCAACTCTTAGGAGCTTCTTGAGTAGGGCCAGATCATGTTCGCAACCTAAGATGATTGCTTTCAGTCCAATTGTACGGATGCGCCAAAGCAAGGTATTGTATCCTTTGAGGCGTTCGCCTTTCAGGTATGCTTCTAGGATGCGTCGTTCGGATGTTCCTAGTATCTCCTTGCGTACCACACTGACCACATGCCACAGTATTGTAACAACCCTTATATTTGGGTTATGCCACAATATTGTGGCGTGGTTGCGATGGGGTTCCCGAAAGTGGCGGATGAGGGCCGTGTGATGAGAGGCCAAGCGATCTACAAGTCAGGTAGCCAGATCAACCGTTTAGACCCTGAAGTCTACCAAGTGAACTCACAGTCGGGGCACGGCCTCTACACAGTCGCCAAGCGGAACGGAGTCTGGGATTGCTCTTGCCCAGATCACATCTACCGCGAGGTCAAGTGTAAGCACATTTGGGCCGTTGAGTTCAGCCTCAAACTCCGAGACAGAGTACGCGAGAATGCTGTCATTCAGCCGCTTAGTATCAATGCGTGCATCTTCTGCCAGTCAGCCGAGATCGTGAAAGATGGATTGCGACATAACAAGAGCGGCGTTATTCAAATCTTCAACTGCAAAACTTGCGGCAGATACTTCACAGTCAATCTAGGCTTCGAGCGCATGAAGCATAACCCGCAGGGAATCACAACCGCGATGCAACTGTACTTCTCGGGCGAGAGTCTACGGAATACGGCTCGTTCTCTCCGGTTGATGGGTGTCCAAGTGAGCTATCAGACCGTTTGGAACTGGATACAGAAGTACACGGGCTTGATGGAGAAGTATCTTGACAAGATCACTCCGCAAGTCTCGGATACTTGGCGTGCGGATGAACTCTACGTCAAAATCCGAGGCGACATGAAGTACGTCTTCGCGATGATGGATGACGAGACACGGTTCTGGATCGCTCAAGAAGTCGCTGACACGAAAGACACCCACGACGCAAGACACCTATTCCAGATCGCCAAGGATCGAGCGGGTAAGAGGCCCAGTGTTCTCATAACTGATGGCTTGCAGTCGTACCGTGACGCATGGCTGAAAGAGTTCCGTACAAACAGGCAAGTAGACAGCACCGTCCACATACGCGAGATCACCCTCAAGGGGAAGCACAATAACAACAAGATGGAACGGCTCAACGGGGAAATCCGTGACCGAGAAAAGGTCATGCGTTCACTCAAGAAAGACGACACACCGATCCTAACGGGTATGCAAATCTTCCATAACTACATCCGACCGCACAACGGTATAGACGGTCACACTCCCTCAGAACTTGCGGGTATCCAAGTCGAGGGTGAAAACAAGTGGCTCACTCTAATACAGAACGCAAGTCGAGAGCGTCAGACCTAAGCAATGCTGACCAATGCTCCAAGTTCTGCGGACAATCGTTGATGTGCCCGCATGATTTCTTCGTACAAGCCATCCATCTCTGCTTGTTGCCGCTCAAGTTTTCCCGGGTCTAGCACAATTACGCGGATCTTATTGAAAAGGGAAAGATCATAGTGTCCGTATCTCTCAATAATCTGCCCAATGTCGAGTATGTCGTCAGTGGTAAAAGAAAAGCCACTCGCAACCCGTGGTCTCGTTATGTCGATAAGTGCTCTTCTGAAAATCTCGAACAGCGGAGAGTAGACTTTCTCAAGCGCGTTCTCAAGAAATTGTCTTCTCCTATCTTTCTGCATCTCCTCGGCAAGGCGTTGGGTCTGTTTGACATGATGCTGAGTAAAGAGTGCCAAAACAATCGTAACGCACGCTAGAACAAGCGTTGCCAGTCCAACATCTATTATCATGTCCACACGCCACAGGATTGAGTGAGGCTCGCTAGGAATCAACTTTGCTGAGAACTCCAATCCATCCTATAGGAAGTCCTTTGGAGTAATCCATGCAAGCTCGCCCCCAAGTTACGCCTTCCACATGACAGAACGACCGCAAGCATGCCCCGAATATGAAGGGCACCCGACGATTTTTGACAGCAAGGAAAAGCGGAGGCACCCGATACAGACTTGACAGTACCTGAACAAGCAATTCTTATATGCCGTGTTGGGAGCTGTGCATCGCTTGAGTTTGGAGCGTATCCTGATTTGCCTCAATGGCATGGTGACCTACACAAGCGCAAACGTTCCGGAGGCCGAAGGAAGGTCTTCCGTGGCAAGCGCGCGTACGAGATGGGCAGTGACCCAGCAGCGACTGTAATAGGTGAGCCTCGAATCGTGCAGAAACGCGGGCGCGGAGGCAACATAAAGCTGAGTGTGCTTGCCACGAAGTTCGTGAACGTTACAGACCCAGCCACAGGGAAGACGGAGAAGGCCGAGATCAAGAGTGTCGCCAAGAACCCAGCCAACGTTGACTACCAACGCCGCGGCGTCATCACAAAGGGCGCCATACTCGAAACGCCCCTAGGACAGGCGCGTGTAACTTCGAGGCCAGGCCAAGACGGCGTTGTCAACGCAATTCTCATCCAGAAAGCCTAGAGACAGATCGCTTCTTATCCGGGCTCGACGAGCCATCTAACAGTAGCGAGGCACGTGCGAGTTGAAGCAAAACGGAAAGATGGTAATCTGGGCTGCAGCCATCGACTCAACGAAGTCCCGTTCCGAAGGAAGACGACTCCCGAAATCGCAGGCTGTTCAGGCACCACGAATTGATGAGTTAGAGGCCGCAGCAAGGAAGCTCTCAGTTGATCCAGAGATCTCGCCGAAAGCCGCGATTCCTTCGAGCTGGTGGGAAAAGACCGGGTATGTCTTGGTCAAGCGTGGAGACAAGCCCCGATCGAAGCTACTGAGGGATTTGGCGGCGGAGATCCTCAGGATCCGACGAACAAAACAGTGAATGATTCCCGATTAGCTAGCCAGAACGGCTCCGGTGTTCGGATCAGGCTTCAGTCCCGGTGCTCTCATGTCGAGCGACGAAGCGAATTCCTTTGATTTCAGAGCAGTCAAGAACGACTGAACCGCGGGTTTGCTTAGGCGATCCTTCGATACCAAGAAATCGAATGATTCGTCTCCAATCTTGACGAAATCGAGGCCGTATGCCACTGCGACGGTCCTGATGCCGACGCCCACGTCGGCTCTACCGCTAGCTATTGCGGCTGCCACCGCGGAATGAGACTTCGCTTCGAAAGTATAGCCCTGTATCTGTCTCGTGAGGTCGTCAAGCGTGACGCCCTTTGAGGCTGCGATCTTCGAGAGGTAGAAATCCATCAGAATTCTGGTGCCAGAGCCTCGGTTCCGATTGATTAGTGAGAGCTTCTTGCCGATCAGGTCATCGAAAGTCCGTATCCCATTCGGGTTGCCCTTGGGAAGCAGGAAGCCTTGCTCACGCGTGTATCCCCTGATCAAGACCGCTTTCCCTTGCATTCCGAACTGATGGTAGAATGGGACATTGTATTGGCCGGTTCCTTCGTCGAGCAGATGGATCCCAGCGATGTCGGCCTCACCTCGCTTCACGGCGTGAAGCCCTCCCAGTGATCCTGTGTTGATGACCTTTGCATGAAATTCGGGGCTGTGTTCCCGAACGACTCCGATCAAGACATCAATTCCGACACAGTGACTCCCAATCACCACTATGTCGGCGGGGTTCAGACCCGTTCCGAAGAGGCTGACTTTGACTTGTTCTCCTTCCTCAAGGAACTCCACGTTGTTAGGAATATCGATGAATCCGTCAGAAAGGGAGAACGAAGTTATGGCCCCCGAGCCACCTGTCGCGGGATAGGCAAGGTATTGGCCAGTCGCGTCTCGGGTCAGGTGGACTGGTAGAAGTTCGCGTCTACCCTTTGCCGAGATCACTTTGAGTGCGACTTTGGCGTCGAGCACGACGACTTCTCTTCGTGCCAAGCCCGACATTGCCCTAAGAAGAGGCGCCACAAGCGCATGGAAAATCATCAGTGCAGACGTGGGATATCCTGGAAGACCGATCAGCGGCTTGCCGTCAACGACCGCCAAGAGCGCGGGCTTGCCTGGCTTCACTGATATTCCATGGACAAGTACCCCTGGCTTTCCCAGATTGTCAATGATGCGATAGACGAGATCTCCCGCCCCTGCAGATGTGCTTCCAGAAGTCAGCACCATATCGCTTTCTCTGAGCGCCTGCCTGAGCCTCTTCTCCATCATCGCAGCATCGTCAGGCACAATGCCAAGGTTAGCAGGTTCTCCTCCGCATTCGATGACGCTGGCTGCGATTGCATCGGCGTTGATGTCGTAGACTTTCGCGTATGTGAGCGGGCTGCCGGGAGGAATGAGCTCGTTGCCTGTTGACAGGATAGCGACGCGAGGTCTTCTGAAGACCTTCGTTTTGTCTGCCCCGAGCGCGGCAAGCACTCCGATCTCGCGGGGTGTGATAGTCTCGCCTTTACGAAGGACAAGTTCTCCAGCCATGATGTCAGATCCGGCTGCTGAGATGTTCTCCCCGGGGACAACCGGTCGGAAAACCTCAACCATCGAGTCGACATGACGAGTATACTCGACCATGACGACCGCGCTGGCTCCTCGCGGAACAGGTGCCCCTGTGGAGACTTCTATGGCTTCTCCTCTCTTGGTTGAGGTTGAGGGTTGCTGACCGGCTTCGCATCGTCCAACGATCTGGAGCCTCTTGGGGCCATCATCGTCAGCGCCGAATGTGTCTTCTGCGACCACTGCGTAGCCGTCCATTGCCGCTCGGTCGAAGCCTGGAACATCGATCTGCGACGTCACGTCTTGTGCGAGCGTTCGTCCAATCGCATCCGAGATTCTGACTTCTTCAACGGACGTGGGTCCAGGTTTGAAGAACTTGTAGAGCTCGGTTTGCGCTTCTTCGATTGTCACTAATGTTCTGAAGACTTTACGGTCTCCCAGCGCTTTCACCTCGCTCCACTGGTCTGAAAAGTTGAACCTCAATCTCGGCTCCTTCGTCGAAACCTTCGACGTTCTCAGGAACCACAACGATTCCGTTTGCACGAGTGAGTGTCGTCAATACGCCTGAGCCAGGAGTCCGAAGAGGCTCAGCAACCAATTTGCCGTCTTCTTCTTTCACGCGGACGCGTATGAACGTGCGAAAACCAGGTACCCCGACGATCCGCTTGGTGGTTCTTGCTCTGATCTTGGCCTGAGGATCTGGTTCAGCGCCCAGCATCTTCAAGATGAGTGGTTGAACGAAGGTGGAGAAAGCGAACATCGCTGAGACCGGAAGGCCCGGTAGAGAAACGACCGGTTTGCCATTTACCACCGCGAGTCCCGTGGGCAATGAGGGACGCATAGCGATGCCATGAACGAGCATCCCCGGCTTTCCAAGCGCGTTGATCACGTCTGGTACAAGATCACCCTTACCAACAGACGTGCCCGCTGTCACTAGGACCAAGTCTGCCGACCTGAGTCCCTGTGTGACTTTCTGCGAGATCTGTTTAGGATCGTCTTTAGCGATGCCCAGATCCACAGGCATGCCGCCACATTCCTCGACCATCGCCATGAGTGTAGGACGGTTGACATCCACGATCTTTCCACCCGAACTCTTGCCGGCGGAAAGCTCGTTCCCAGTCGACAAGACGCCGACTCTCGGCTTTCGAACCACTCTAACGGATCTTCGACTCAACGCAACAAGGAGGCCCAGATCAGGAGGCTTGAGTTTTCTGCCTATTTCAAGAACGACCGTACCTTGTCTGACATCCTCTCCGACTTGGGAGACATTCTCACCCGGAGCTACAGCAGAGTACACCTCGACGTGGCCCGTGTCCAATCGTTTCGTGTTCTCAATCATCACAACAACATTGGCGCCCTGTGGCACTGGCGCTCCGGTCGCGATTGCAGCCGTCTCTCCCCTGTGAAGCAGGATTCTCGGCGTTTCCCCAATCTTGCTCTCGCCGATCATTCTGAGCAGGCTAGGGTTCGTCTGCGACGCTCCGAAGGTGTCCTCAGCAACAACCGCATAGCCGTCCATAGCGGCTTTGTCGAAGGAGGGAACACTCGTCTCCGCTTTCACATCTTCAGCGAGTATACGGTTCAGTGCGTCGGGAACCGGAACGAGTTCAGAGGGCGAGGACTTGGATGGAAGTGCCTCGTAGAAGATGCGCCTTGCGTCTTCAATCTTCGTGGCTTCTTTGAAGCCCCGATCTCGAGCCTTCGACAAGAAGGATCTTCCTCAAACCGAGTTGTGATCGGTCTCTCCTCGTGCGATATTAAAGCATGCACGGCGTAAAGTGGAGAAAACTGTCCTCGTATGCGGTTTGCGATGAGTCCGGTCTGTGCGGGTTCGATGATGAACTCTTAAATAAGTGACTTGAGGCTCGGTGAAAACGGTGCCGCCGAATAGAGCCGCCGTTTACGATCAAGCATTTGATCATAGACGATAGCTCAGTGGTAGAGCAGCGGACTCAGTCGCGGAAGATTGAGGCTGAAGCTGTTAGCCACATGGCAGCGACCCGTTGGTCGAAGCGCGCGGGCGCGACTAGAGGTTCGAGTCCTTCCGGCGGCGCCAACTACGACTTGACACAGCAGCTTGGATTATCGAAATACTCGCGGCTCATTCGTATCATGCTCTTGTCCGATGTCACTATTGCGTAGGCGTCGTCGCGATCCATATGTGACGCTGTGACGAGTTTCTCTGAGTCTGCGATCAGTATGTCGCATTCACATTTCAGCGCCCGTACATCGCCAAGCATTTTCAAGTTCTCGCTGTCCTTGAGGTCAGAAGGAACTGCGACACCTACCTTCACTTTCCTCTTTCTCGCATGCACTATGCTATCAGCAATTGCGTCCAAGAGCTCCTTACTCGTGATCAGGAGTACGAGTTCCTTCCTTGACTCTTCAATCGCTGCAAGCATTCGCTCGACGATGTTTCGTTTGCCTTTCACGATGTAGGCAAGCTCGATCTGCGCTGGCTCGGACCGGGCCTTCACCAATGGCTCAGCTTGCTTCCTGAATAGTTCGACAACGTGGAGTCTGTGTTCATACTCTTCTTTCTCGGCACGAACGAGGTTAGAGATCATTTGGTCGAATCTCAATGGCTTGTAGAGAGTCGGCGTTCCATGCTGGGACTCAACGAGTCTTGCCCTATTCAGTTCTTCTAATGCATAGTATATCTTCGAATCCGGCATGCCTGTGACCTTGCATATTTCGCCGGCGGATAGTGGTGCGTTCCCAAGCAGAGCCACCAGGGACCTAGCTGCGTAGCTTGAGAGCCCGAGCTCCCTCAGTTTCGCTGCAAGGGTCTCCTCAACGTCCACCTCTTCCTTTAGTCTGGCCGGAGCTTGCACTTGTTCTACTTCCTTTTGGTAGTAGAGGTGAGACACTCCTTATATCGCTTTCTACTTACTCGTGTCGGTAGGTAATCGAAATGATAAAGGCGAATTGGATACGCAAACTGATTGAGAAGATGGCACACAACGGCCCCTCTGTCAGCGAATACTGGGAATCCGAAGGATTGTGCAGAGTAGAGAAGCTTCCTCCAACAGTGGTGCGCGGGTCATCAGGAGGGCCCGTTCTCGTATCAGCGCAGAGAGAGTATTGTGTCAGGAGATAGAGCGTCAATGAAGCCAGACGAGACCTCAATACGCAGAGCTGTCAGAGATCACTACGGACGGCTAGCTCAGACGCGGAAATCCAGCGATAGCTGTTGTTGCCCGCAGTCGACGACAACGAGCACAGCACCTCCGGAGGCCAGTCAGATCTACGACGGGTGTGGATCTACGATTGAGGCGGCTGGAATCAAAGAGGGCGAGATAGTGGTCGACCTCGGCAGCGGTGGCGGTTTCGATGTCTTCAGAGCTTCAAAGCTTGTCGGACAATCCGGGCGCGTTATCGGAATCGATGCGACACCTGAGATGATTTGGAGTGCCAGAGAAACCGCGAATAAGTATGACTTCTCAAATGTGGAGTTTAGACTGGGAGAGATTGAGCATATACCCCTCGATTCAGGCTCAGCCGACGTTGTTGTCAGCAACTGTGTCATCAACTTGGCACCTGACAAGCTTGTCGTGTTCCGTGAGGCTCACCGGATCCTGAAACCAGGCGGCAGGCTTGTAGTCTCGGATGTGATCGCCGAGCGCAACCTCAAGATTGATCGCAACGATCCAAAGGCGTGGGCTGAATGCGTTGCCGGAGCGCTCCCTGAGAGTGAGTATCTGGGCTTGATCAAAGAAGCAGGCTTCACAGGTATCCAGACGGCAGAGAAAACGTCAGGTCAAGACGGTAAGACAACGCAATCGTGCTGTAGTTCAGGTATTAGCGCTGTAGTCCTAACGGCCACAAAGCCGAGAAACCAGAATGTATAGCTCTGTTGCCGAGCCGGCAGGATGACGCCTCATCGCCAATTCCTACCACAGCCGTCGCCAATTTCAGGTGCGATAGTCAATTCTCTCGCGTCAGTTGACGGTGTCCCCAATTGGTCTGGCAACCTGAGAGTTCATCGATCTTTGCCGCTATCCAGTTAAGGTCAGGAAAGAACGGTGAAAACAGGTTCCAATTGTTGCGTATTATGCTCCCAAAGTCATCGAAGTCCAAGTAGAAGATATCGGAGTCGCCTCTTGCAGGAAGCCACTTCTTCTTAGCCGCATCAGCCTTTCTGTCGGCTATTCTGTCTCTCGCACTGCGGCTTATTGTGAGCTTGTCGAAGTATCGCTCACCAAGGGCACTCTTGCCGACGGTCTCTATGAACAGTCTCAAAGAATTCTCGATGCAGTACAAGTAGAGGTAAACCCCTGCCATGTCCTGCCCCTTCTGCTTGATATCCCCCGGAAAGATCTTGGCCATAATTTCTTGAGATAGAGAGGCGGCCGCATCCTCAACTATCAACTAGTTCCAGATTCAGGTGGGGCCGGAAAGCATAGGGGGGACTAGGCGTCAGAAAGAATTATCGAATGATTGACCATGAGGCGGGCATGACGGTCACGTTTGATAGAGCGATCTACTCGCCTCCATGGGGGCTCTTCGGAGGTAGATCAGCATGCCCAAACAAGTTCACATGCTACGGGAATGATGGGCGCGTCGAGTACTGGCGGAGGTTCACGAATCTGAGACTGAAGCCCAACGATCTGGTAAGCCTGGCAGGTGGAGGAGGAGGCTACGGATCTGCGCTTGAACGAGATCCTGAACTCGTGAGATTAGATGTCATGAACGGATATGTTTCCGTCAAGAGCGCCAGAGAAGACTACGGCGTTGTAATCGACGAAGCATCTCTAAAGGTGGACTATGACTCCACGCACAGGCTTCGTCAAGCATTGACCGAGTCAGGTTCATGATCTATGTTGAAGCTAGTGGGGCAGCTGTTCCGAAAGACCGAACCTGAGAGCCGATGGTTAGTATCCCCCAGAGACGATTCCGCCAGAACCTTCATAGACATCGTCCGCTAGGGCTGGTTGAGGCCATTGTCAACGAAAGAGTACTCAATAGTAGATACCCACACAGCCGGGGAACCAACCCGCATCGTAACCGGTTTCCGAAGAGTACGAGGCGCATCTATGGCCGAGGTCAAGGCACAGATGCAGTCAAAGCATGATTGGTTTAGGCGCTTCGTGATGCGCGAGCCCAGAGGTCACAATGACATGTTTGGAGCCGTTCTCTTCCCTCCAAAGCGAAAGGGATGCGACTTGGGCGTAGTATTCATGGACAACGGGGGTTACTTGGACATGTGCGGACACGGCATCATCGGAGTTGTTACTTGCGCAGTCCAGACAAGCATTATCAAACCTAAGCCGGAAATCTTGGTTGAGACACCTGCGGGCATCGTGAAGACACGAATTCATTACGGAAGGAACAAGGTCCAATCCGTGAGCTTCGTAAACGTCCCAGCTTTCAAAGTCAAAACAACCGAAGTAACAATTGCAGGCCGACCAATTCCTGTGGACATCGCTTTCGGCGGCAACATGTTCGCGCACGTATACGCCCGCGATATCGGAATAAACATAGAACCTGAGAACAAGAACGAAATCATCGATCTCGGCATGAGAATCAGGGACGCGATAAACAGTCGGGAGAAGATTGTCCATCCAGAACAGCCGGGGATTAACAATGTTCAAGAGGTCCAGTTTTCTGGTCCGCCCAAGAGCGAGGGAGTGCACGCGCAGAATGCCGTTGTTTTCGGGCAGGGACAGATGGACAGGTCGCCTTGCGGAACAGGGACATGCGCCAAGATGGCGCTTCTTCATTCGGAAGGAAAGCTAAGAATAGATGATTGGTTCGTTCACGAGAGCATTATTCGCACGAGGATCAAGGGTAGGCTCCTTGCCGAAACAAAGGTAGCTAAGTACGATGCTGTTATTCCCGAGATTGTTGGATCCGCGTACATCACCGGGTTCAACAGGCTAGTCCATGATAGAAACGACCCTCTTGTATTTGGCTTCCTGCTTTGATCAGAGAGACGCCCTCCTGCACAGGCAGTGTCATGCCCCTGCTCGTGCGAGGACCTGCTCTGCAAAGTGGCAGGAGACTAGGTGCTCCTTTCTGATCTCTCTGAGCTCCGGGTAGACTTCCTCACACACTTTCTGTCGAAAGGCGCATCTTAGATAGAATCTGCATCCGACGGGCGGGTTGCTGAGGTCGATGCCCGCGTCAACGATGTGCTCGAGTTCACCCGAGGGAGGCAGGTCGACTTCTGTGTCGACAACTGGCATCGATGAAAGGAGGGTCATCGTGTAAGGGTGAGATGGGTACATGAATATTTCCTGCGTTGGCGCGGACTGTATCAGCTTGCCATAATACATGACGAGCACAGTTGTGGAGATGTTCTTGACTAGAACCAAGTTGTGCGCGATAAACAGGTATGTAAGCGAGAGCTTCTTCTGCAACTCATCCAAAAGAGCTAGAGTCTTCGCCTGAACAGACACGTCTAGCGCAGAGGTTGGTTCATCCAAGACGAGAAGCGACGGGTTAAGCGCAAGAGCTCTTGCGAGCCCTACCCTCTGCTTTTCGCCTCCACTCAATCCGTAGGGGTACCTGTGCAGGTAGTCTCCCGAGAGCTGAACTGTTTCCAGAAGCTCCGTGGCCCTAGCGAGCCTTTCAGAATTGCTGCCTACCTTGTGGATCTCAAGCGGTGCGGTAATAATATCTCTGACCCTCTTCCTAGGGTTAAGTGACGATGTGGGGTCTTGAAAGACCATCTGCATCTTGCGCCTTACATGCATCAGCTCGTCCTGACTGAGGTTTGTCACGTCGCGTCCTTCGAACGATACGGTCCCCGCCGTCGGGTCATAGATTCTCACAATCGTCTTGCCGACCGTGGTCTTGCCTGAGCCTGACTCACCGACGAGGGCACAGGTCTCACCAGCCCTTGTACTGAATGAAACTCCGTCGACAGCTTTGATCTCACCCACCCTCCTCCTCAAGACGCCGCCGTAGAGAGGAAAGTACTTCTTAAGATCATTTACCCGAAGGACTTCGCTACTCAATCTCTCCTACCCCGGATGTAGGCCGCATTCTACAAAGTGGCCAGAAGCTGCTTCGACCATTTCCGGCCTGATTTGGTTGCAGACCGGCGTCCCATGTTCACATCTAGGGTGAAACCGGCATCCACTTGGCGGGTTTACATAATCTGGCACCATCCCGGGAATTCCCTCTCCTATTCCTCCGCGGAGTTTTGGCAGGGATCGAAGCAAGCCTACTGTGTACGGATGCAGTGGGTCATTGAAGACATCTGTGACGCTTCCGAACTCAATTACCCTCCCGGCATACATAATCGCAATTCTATCGGCCAGTTTTCTCGCGGTGCCCAAGTCGTGGGTGATGTACAGTGTTGAGAGATTCTCTGTCCTGATTCTTTCCTTGAGCAGTCTGATGATCTTCTCTTGGACGGTTACGTCCAGAGCAGTTCCAGGCTCATCAGCGATAAGGAGCCTCGGTCCTTTCAAGAGGGCCATGGCGATCAGCACACGTTGTCTCATTCCTCCACTCAGCTCAATTGGATACCGCTTCAGTACCAGTTCAGGGGAAGGAATTCTGAGGCTGTTGAGCATATCCAAGGTTTTTTTTCTGAGTTCCTTCTTGAGGTTCCTGTCTAGTGTCAGCTTCAACCAATCTCTTGCAGTAACTTCTTCGTGACCCTGCCAGACCATCATAGTGAGCATCTGATCCTCCACTGTGTAGACAGGATTCAGAGCCGTCATGGGGTCTTGGGGTATCACGGCGATCTCCCTGCCCTTGATTTCTTGAAGCTCTGTCTCATCAATCTGCAAGAGGTCCCTACCCCTGAACAGGGCTCTTCCTGAGACTATCCTAGCAGGTGGGATGGGGATAACCCTCAGTATTGCCTTCGCCGTCAAGGACTTACCGCAGCCTGTCTCACCTGCCAAGACAACGGTCTCTCCCTCGTCCACCGTGAGGTTCATGCCGTCAATGACTTTTGCTTCTCCACGAAATACTGAGAAGTAGATGCTTAGGTCTCGAATCTCGAGGAGAGACGAGGCGGGCGCCGACGAATGCTCTGACACGGTGTTCTCAGAAATCGCGTGGTCAGGCATTGATTATTCTTCTTCGTCAACCAAGGACGATTTGCTTATATATGTTTGCCAAACGTCGTTTGATGGACCTGTCAAAATGGCCGAAGAAGGAAGCCTCGGGCCGTACCTAATCCGCAGAACCCTGCTTATGATCCCTGCCATCCTCGGATTGATACTGGTAGTCTTCGCTATCTCGAGGACTCTTCCTGGAGATATCGCGTTGCAAGTGCTGGGGCCGCGTGCGACGGCTGAGCAACTGATGGAATTCAGGCAAAGGTTTGGTCTTAATCAGCCGATCACCGTACAGTTCTACTACTACTTTATGGGTCTAATGAAGGGAGATCTGGGCCTCTCGTTCAGAACACAGAGACCTGTTATCGAAGATCTTATCCAGCGCTACCCGGCGACAATTGAGCTGACCACTGCAGCGATGATTCTTGCGATAGTTGTAGGAGTTGCTATAGGGATTGCTTCCGCGACGAGCAGGAGGAAGTTAGTCGACCCTGCAAGCAGGCTCTTTTCCATCTACGGTGTATCGCTGCCAGAGTGGTGGACAGGTATGCTATTGCAGCTCGGCTTGGCGTTTGGCCTTGGCCTTTTCCCGTCAACCGGAAGATATGACTTCTCCCTTGCTCCCCCGACGCATATCACAGGTCTCTACGTGCTTGACAGCATCATTACTCTAGACGGCCTAGCATTGGTCGACAGTCTTTGGCATCTTGCCTTGCCAGCTTTCGTGCTATCACTGGGTGCGATGGCTCAGATTGCAAGAATGACTCGATCGAGTTTTCTTGAGCAATCGTCAAGAGATTATGTCGTCTTCCAAAAGGCGAATGGTCTTCCCGAAAGATTAGTCACGTACAAGTACATGCTGAAGTGCGCGTTTTCTTCCGTGCTGACCATAATTGGCCTCACATACGGATTTCTGCTCGGCGGGTCGTTCTTGGTGGAGTCCGTGTTTGCGTGGCCTGGGGTCGGATATTATGGCGTCCAAGCGCTTCTGTACAAAGACTTCAACGCCGTGGTTGGGGTAGTCTTGGTTGTCGGAATAGGGTTTGCGGCTGTCAACCTGATCGTTGACTGTCTCTACGGCGCTCTAGATCCTCGAGTGAGATATGGAAAGGCTAGGTGAAATATCGTGAGAGCCACTACCGCCATTATCAAGAAGGGAAGGCTGAGAGACTTTGCGGAGGACCTTCGAATCTCGTGGTACAGACTGAAACGGAGCAAGTTATCCACGGCGGGACTGCTGCTAATCATTGCGGTCGTCTTGGTAACCGCACTTGCACCATATGTCACGCCGTACCCTGAGGACGCTGGCAAGGTCACTCACTTCGCTGATCGGCTTCAGCCCCCTAGCTCTGAACACTGGCTGGGAACGGACGGCGCTGGAAGAGACATGTTTACCAGAATAGTCTTCGGCGCTCGGGTGGCCCTTGAAGCAGGGTTGATCATCATCGCCGTTGCAATAGGCGTGGGCGTTCCGCTCGGTCTAATAGCAGGCTACCTAGGAGGCGCGGTCGATACGCTCATGATGAGAGTGACAGACGTATTCCTATCTATACCGGGCCTGGCGCTCGCGCTGATTGTTGCGGCTTCAGTCACGCCGAGCCTTGAGACCAGCTCTCTTGCGATTTCAATTGTATGGTGGCCCTGGTATGTCCGGCTTGTCCGAGGTGAGGTACTCTCACTCAGGGAGGAGCAATTTGTTGAAGCCGCCAGGGCACTTGGAGCAAGCAAGATGCGGGTAGCTTTTCGCGAAATACTTCCCAACCTAGTGCCTGTCCTAGCGGTAAAGGGAAGCCTCGACATGGGTTACGCAATACTGTGGGGTGTCGCCCTGAACTTCTTAGGGTTGGGTGTGCAAGAGCCAACGCCTGACTGGGGACACATGTTGGCGGAGGGACGCTACCTTCTTCCCCAAGCATGGTGGGTCTCCACGTTTCCGGGTCTTGCGATATTGCTTGCAGTTCTAGGCTTCAACCTCCTAGGCGACGGTTTGAGGGATATCTTCGACGTGAGGATCGTCTGATACTTTCTCGTTGATTGAGCTATCCACCCTGATATGTCCCTCAATAAGTAGATTGCGAAAAGTTGAGTGAGTGTAGGAGTCAGTTTCCGCTAGAACATTCTCTGGAGGTGAATTCAGGCTGGAACAACACTCAACGTTGAACATCTCGATCTTGCCGAATCGCTCCACAAGAAACCCGCCGGGAGGGGCTCTCAAGACAAGATCGAGGGACACATCACAGTGGATAGAACACACAGCCTCGTTGATAGAAAGTCATATATACATTCTGAGCCGCTTTTTGTTTTGATTTCTTATGACTAGTGAAGACAAGGTTTCTCGACGTAGGTTCATTTCTGGAACGGTTGGCGGGCTAATCGTCGGGGCTGCCACGGGAGCGATTGCCGGATACTCATTGGTGCCTCCAGCGGCCGTCGGACCTGCAACCACTGTGACGGTCACACAAGGACCTACAACGGCGGCAAAACAGGTGCTTAGGCACTCAACCTTCCTTGATCCAAGCTCCATGGATCCGCACAAGGCTAACGACGAACCTACTATGCGATTCACAGCAAACCTGTACGACACCTTGGTTAAGATAGCGGGCGTGCCTGGGCTGTGGGTTCAGATAGAGCCAAGCCTAGCCAAGACCTGGATTGCGTCTTCTGACGGTAAGGAATACGTGTTCGACATTCGAAGAGGAATCAAGTTCCATGATGGCTCCATGTTGGATGCGAAGGCGGTAAAGTACTCTTTCGACAGAGCACTGACAATCGGACAAGGCTTCATGGCGAGCAGCGTGAAGGAGTTCGTGTCTAGTACAGAGGTCCTCGGCAACTACGAGGCGAGAGTGACTCTATCAAAACCGTTCTCTCCATTCTTCTCCGCACTTCCCACCCTCTACATTGTGAGCCCCACTTCTGTGGACGCAAATATCAAGTCGGGAGGCATGTACGGCGACAAAGGTGATTATGGAACCGCATGGCTTGAGACTCATGACGCAGGCTCTGGGCCCTACGTTCTGAACGAAAGAAGACCGGGAGAGTTGACAGTCTACGGACGCTTCGCAGATTTCTGGGGAGGTTGGGGTCCACAGTACTTTGATGAGTTAAGATACGAGTTTGTTGGAGAGGTCGGCACGCTCGTGTCGAAGCTCAGGACAGGAGAGTCGGATTGGGGCGAATACTGGCTTCCTGAAGACTCGTTTGTTGAATTGGCGAAGCCAGGGAGTGGGTGCACAGTACCACAGTGGGCCGACACAGCCGGGACCTTCACATGGCTGGTCAATAATCAGAACCAGTTCCTCAAGAACAAGTTCGTGAGGCAGGCGATGTCTTATGCATTCGACTACGAGACGTGCATCAGGGACATATGGAAAGGCGGAGGCGTGCCAAGTCCAGGACCAATACCTCCTGGCATGCTCGGCTACAACCCTGCGGTCCCGATGTACACAAGGGACCTGGCAAAGGCGAAGGCTCTGATGGAGCAGTCGGGGTTCAAGCCTGGAGAGATAACGATAGACGCCACTTGGGGAACGGGTCAGGAGACGAGGAGACTTATGGCTATTCTGATGCAGCAGAACTTCGCTGAGATCGGTATCAATCTTGAACTCAAGGAATTGCCTTGGGGAACTTGGGTGGAGCAGATTGCAACGCAAGATCCCAAAGATGTGATCGCGTTAAGCCCCTTGGCAGGATCCATCGCCTTCCCAGACCCCGACGACATCCTCACAAGGTTCTACTACTCGCCGCTATGGGAGAAACAGAATGTGAAGACATACTACACTTGCTCGTTCTACAAGAACAAGGACGTTGACGCGCTCCTCGAAAAGGGCAGAGTTGCTCCAGCGGCTGAACGGGACGCGATCTATAAGGAGGCAACCAGAATGATAATTGAAGACGCTGCCAGCCTCTGGCCTGTCTGGAACTACACTAAGCTCGTCATAAGATCAGACATAGATGGCTTTAGGCCCTTGCCATTCTACTTCACGAACGCGGAGATCTTCCGAAGAAACAACTGGTACAGGGTCAAGAGTTAGGGAGCGTAACAACTCCCTAACACCCGTCCTTTTTCGTTCTTCTCTTTTTTTTACAGGAATAGTGTGGGCACTGAGCGCCGCCGATGTCTATTTCTGAACTAACAATATGTTCCCGTATTCATCTAACTTTGACACGAACTCTTCACTGACGATGATAGTTGAGGTGCTCTCTTCAATTATCGCGGGGCCCTTGACCACAGCTTCCGCAGGAAGCAGCTCCCTCTTGTATATGGGTATCCGCCTAGAACCCACGGAGCGACCAAGGTAGACCTCCCTCTCCCCTAAGTAGGCCTTCTCCATGCTTCTTCCACCATCCGCCAAGGGTCGCAACGGCGGCTTCTTAACCCTCGATATGCCGACAACATGGAAGCTTACCAACTCCACCGCGTTGCCGGGCAACGTGAAACCGTATTCTTGTTGATGGGCTCCAACAAACCTGCCCTCCATATCCCTCACCTGCTCAGCTCCATATGTGCCTGAGGCAAGTGGAACCTTGATCGTGTGCTCCTGCCCATAGTAGCGCACATCTGCATACCTGACAATGCTCACCCTGTCGCGCTCAACGCCCTCCGAGGAAAAGACAGCGAAAATCTGCGACTCAAGTTCCTTGTATATTTTGTTAACGACGCCGCTCGCTTGATCACGGTCCGTTATCTTGACGATGTGGGTGTGGATCATGTCGTGCCTGATGTCAGCCGCGAGCATGCCCCAGGCGTTGAAGACGCCTGCAGGTATGGCTGGCACGACGATCTTCGGTATCTGCAATTCACTGGATATGAAAGGTGCAAACATCGGGCCTGAACCACCGTGCGCGATGAGAGTGAAGTCTCTCGGGTCGTACCCTTTCTGAACTGAGATCAGCCTGATCAGGTGAGCCGCTTGATCATTAGCTATCCTGATTATCGCGTCGGCCGCCTCTTCAACGGAAACCTTGAAGTGATCAGCGATCTTCCTGACCGCGTTCTCTGCCAACTCTCTACTTATCTTCAACTCCCCGCCCAGCAGATACTTCGGATTCAAGTAGCCGGCTACTACATAGGCATCGGTCAGGGTTGGTTCCTCCCCGCCCTTGGCGTAGCATGCTGGCCCCGGGTAGGCGCCGGTGGCTCTCGGTCCCACTTTCAAGCTTCCGACATCGTCAATCCAAGCGATACTGGTGCCGCCGCTGCCTATTTCCACTACTTCAACTACTGGCACCCTCACAGGGTGACCTGGGTTGAACCTGTCTCTTTCGACATAGTAATCAGTTGAGATTTTGGGTAGCAGGTCTTTGACCAGAGAGGCTTTGGTGGTTGTGCTGCCTCCGTCAAGCACCATGATATTCTTGTCCCCGAGAAGCTCAGCGATGGCCAAAGCTCCGACCACTCCTGCCACGGGTCCTCCCTCTATCGTGTAGATCGGGTACTTCTTTGCGAAATCTGCTGTGGACATCCCCGCGTTAGCCAACATGACGTACAGGATACCCTGGAACCGTTCTTGACCCAACCCTTGTTCAAGTTTGCCAAGGTACGCGTTGAACCGGGGTTGCACATACGAGTTCAGGACCGCAGTTGAAGTCCGCTCATACTCGCGCCACTCACGCGTAAGCTCGTGAGAAAGGGTAAGGAACGGTCGCCTTTTCTCTCTCTGAAGCTCATCAAGCACAAGCTCACCAGCCCTTTTCTCATGCGCCGGGTTTGCATAGCTGTTTATGAAGCTCACAGTGAACGCCTCTACACCGCTACCGAGCAGTTTCTTGACCCCGGTTCTCACCTCCTCTTCGTTCAAGGGCACAAGGGTCGTCCCATCAGCCATGATCCTCTCCTTCACGCGGACCTTCAAGTCTCGCGGGACGAGAGGTTCGGGCTTTCTGTACTTCATGTTGAAGAGATCTCTTCTGTTTGCCCGGCCTATTTCGAGTATATCGAAGCCATCTGTTGTAATCAGTCCGACCTTTGAACCGGTCCGAGTTATGATTGTGTTTATTACCACGGTTTGGCCATGGACGAGAAAACTCGTCTTCTTCAGATCTAAGGTGCTCCGACCGAGGGCTTCAACCACTCCAGTGGAGTAGTCGGCAGGCGTCGATTCAATCTTGACCCAGATCTGGTCTCCCGTCGCGTCGTTGACGGCCAGAAGATCCGTGAACGCTCCACCTATGTCGATAGCCGCTCGCCAGCTCATGGGTCGCCAGACAAGCTGAACATGCTTAAAAGCTTAAGAAAAGTGTGGGGTTTGTTGTGTGAAGTTGGGAAAGTTCGTGACAGAGAAGGAGATCTTTTCGATAGAGACCGTGAAGAATGCCTTTGACAGTCTAGCGAATGAAATGTTCTGGACGACGATAAGGACCTCAAAAAGCCCCATATTCTACGAAACCTTGGACTTCACTACGGTATTGACGAATGGTCAATACGACACAATAGCCACCGCGATTGGAGTTCCTCTTTGGGCTGCTGTAGGCAAGTTTGTGGCCCAGAGTTCGATCGAAGGAATTAGAAAAATGGGGGAAGAAGTTCTCCCGAACGACATAATCATTTCGAATGATCCGTATGAGACCGGGACACATTTGAACGACATCGGGCTTGCCATGCCCATATTTCATGGGGATGAGATCCTAGCAGTAGCGGTGGCCAAAGGTCACTGCTACGATGTAGGTGGGATGACGCCCGGAAGCTGGGGGCCGGGCTCGTCGGACATCTATCAGGAGGGAATATGCGTTCCTCCTACGAAATACTATGATCAAGGAAAGCCGAACAAGGCGGTCATGAGGTTGCTGATGGCCAATTCGCGAATGGCGGACTACCTCTATGGAGATCTGGAGGCTCTGGCTGCTTCGTTGAGGCTAGCTGATCGGAGAATGCGTGAGCTGGTTGAGAAATACGGTGTAGGGACAGTGAAGGATGCGATGAGCGGTCTTCTCGAGGAGGGGGAAGCACGCGCTAGGGCAAGATTGAAGGAGCTTCCTAAGGGAGAGTTCTACGTTGAAGACTACTTGGATGAGAGCTACGTTTCACCGGAGCCTCTGAAGCTGACAGCAAGGATCAAGATAACAGATGAAGCGTTCACAGTAGATCTCAGCGGTAACCCGAAGGCTCTTCCAGCCCCGCTCAACAACCCATACCCGGGAACCTTCGCGGCTGTGAGCGTAGTCTTTGTGGCTCTCACCAATCCTCATACGCCTTTCAATTACGGACTCCTGAGGCCGTTGAATGTCATCGCGCCAGTGGGGACTATCTTCAATCCTCAGAGACCGAGCCCGGTTTCGGTGTATTGGGAAACAATGGCGTATGCTGCGGATCTCGTATGGAAGGCCTTGGCGCCACTTGTGCCGGATAAGCTCTCAGCGGGTCACTTCCTCACAGTCGCGTCTGAAAGTATCTCGGGCACCGACCCTAGAACTAACGAGTATTTCGTGTTGTGCGAGCCAAACCCTGGAGGGTGGGGAGCGGCGATAGACAGAGATGGTGAGAGCGCACTGGTGGCATACGCTGACGGAGAGACGTACGCAAATCCAGTAGAGGTATTGGAGATACGGTTCCCCGTCGTTGTGGAAAGATTCGAATTGAATGTTGAAGACGGAGTCGGCCATGGGAAGTATCGAGGGGGTTTCGGTATCGTGAAAGACTATCGAATACTCTCCGATGACGCCGTACTCACAACAGACATAAACCGATCGAAATTTCCGCCTTGGGGTGTTGACGGTGGACAGAGTGGTACCCTGAACTACTTGGCCGTGATTCGAGACGGCAAGGAGATCTTGAGGGTCAGTAGACTGATGAATTACAAGCTGAAGAGCGGCGATGTGGTTAGCATTAACACTGCAGGTGGAGGAGGATGGGGCAATCAATACGAACGGGACCCGAGATTGGTGGCGGACGACGTTCGAAAGGGCTTTCTGACGATCGATCAGGCTCGCGACGTCTACGGAGTCCTGGTGAAGCCGGAGATACTGGATGCCGACTTGGATGCTACACGCAGCCTGAGGTCGACGAGACTCAGGCATATATGATGTCTGTCGGCGTTGTCTTCGTCTAGAGCTCCAGCGGTCGTTTTTCCGGGTTCGACACGTGTTAGGCGCCCCAGACTTCTCTGAGGACTCTCAGAAAGTTCTCTCCAAGGATCTTGATGATGTCGGCATCCGAATATCCTCTTGATACCAGGCCACGAGTTATGTTGAGCATCTTGGATGCATTCTCGATACCTTTGGGGTATAGGTGCAGAGCTGCCTTGCCCGTCACAGAGCCGGGACTCGGGATTTTGACGCTTTCCTCGGCCATATAGTCAGTGAAGTCAGGGCCAAGACCAACGTGATCAACACCGACCAAGTTGGCAATGTAGTCGATGTGGTCGAGTAGTCTATCAAGCGTAGGCCTCTTGGTGTCTATGAAGGGAGAATAGAAGCAGGCTCCGATTACCCCTTCATCTTTCTCGGCGATAGCTTGGATCTGATCATCCTTGAGATTCCTAGGATTGTCACAGAGTGCGCGCGCGTTTGAATGAGATGCTATCACTGGTTGTCTGGTCAGTTCGATTACATCTCGGAATCCCTTTTCGGGAAAATGGGATACGTCTATCGCGATTCGGAGCCGGTTCAGTTCAGGGATCAATGTTGCACCAAAGTTGCTTAGACCCGAGCCTGACCTCTGCTCCAATCCATCTGCAATTTGGTTCCGGACGTTCCACACCGGACCGACACTCACTACGCCCAATTCTCTGAAAGCCTTGACGTACGCGAGATCTTCATCTAGCGGCATACCTCCTTCAAAGTGAAATACGAAAGCAGTCTTTGCTTGCTCCTTTGCATGTCTGATATCCTGCACGTTCCTTGCCTGGAGTGCCCATGCTTGGCAAGCTTCGATCTCCTCTTTCGCGAAGGCGATGGAACGAAGGGCCGTACATGTTGCCTGCCCATAGCCTCCGTAACTGTAGCTTTCGCTATCTGCCCAGACCGCAAGAAGAGCGCCTGTGATGCCGCCTAGCCTAAGTTGGCGGCGATGAATCCGCTCGAGAATTGCTGTGGCACCCTTCATCCGTCTTCTCAAGATGTTGCCACCGATATCCGAGTGGGCATCGAATACGATGGCTTTCCTATGTAGCTCTCGGGCTCTTTCTTCTTCCTGTCGTGTCCAAGACTTCAAGACCTGCCCAGCACAGTCAAAGCTTTACACAACTTGCAGCCCTTCCTCGGGATAAACGTCGGCAGTCAGGTTCTCGGATCCTTCTTCTGTCACTAGGATTTCGTCCTCAACGCGCACGCCGAAACGACCTAGTAGGTATATGCCCGGCTCTACTGTGAACACCATGTTCTCCCTGAGCGTGCCTACATTCCCCTCGACGAGAAAGGGCGTCTCGTGGACCTCAAGCCCAATCCCGTGGCCGGTTCGATGTGTGAAGTTCGGTCCAAACCCTGCTTTAGCTATCAATTCCCTCGCTGCGCGGTCAATAACCTGGGCCTGCACTTCAGGTCTCACTCTCTCGATAGCGTTTTTCTGCGCCTCCAACACAATCTCGTAGATTCGTTTGAGCTCCTCGGAAGCATCGCCGACAACTACGGTCCTGGTGAGGTCACCGAAGTACCATTGATATCGCCACCCGACGTCAATCAGCACTGTCTCTCCTCTCTCTATTCTCCTGTTGCTCGATTCTCCGTGTGGGAGAGCAGAAATAGGCCCCGATAGAACCCCTCCAAATCCGACGGGCGCACCACCTTGGCGTCTAATTTCAGACTGAAGTTCATGATACACGTCCATCTCAGTTCTGCCGGGAGCAACACTCTCGAAAGCGGCCTTCATGCCCTTGCCAATGATCTCGCAAGCCCTCTTGATGAGTCCAATTTCGTCCCCGGATTTCACCACTCTAAGCTGCTCTATCATGTCGGTTGCCTCGACGAACCTTACTTGGGATAGAGCGTTCTCGACATGATAGAAGAAGGAGTATTGCATTCTTCCGTCAATAGCGATAGTTCCTCTCGCAAGATCATTCTCCCTCATCACTTGCGCGAGAATTCGGTAGGGATCTTCCTCTTCTTTCCATATCGAGATCTCGGCTAGAGGAAGGCTCAAACCGCCTTCCACATGCTCTCTTTCAAAGCTCGGTACAAGGGCCATGGCATCTCCATCCGCTGGAATGATGATCGTTAAGAGTCTCTCGTAAGCCTCTTTCATCAGGCCTGTGAAATAGTACATGTTGACTCCTGGCGAAAGGAGAACTGCCGTGAGATCCATCTCATGCATGATGTTCTGTAGGCGCGAAATTCTTTCCTTGTACATTCTGCGGTACCAGACGTTACAAATCGCGGACTTAGACCTAATAAGGCTAAGGGGGGACGCCGCGCAGGAGTTCGGTTGCGCTCTCAGAAATACACACAAGGGTAATACTGGGGTACGGTCAACTCTTGGAACAGCCTGCGGGACTGACGAAGGATACCCATGTAACAGGCGTAGAGTCTGGATGTAGGTGAAGTGGGGGCAATGCTTTTTGCTTCTCTTATGAGACGCGGTGAACCAGACTAGCGAGATCAACGTCTTCAGGAGATCGTTCTTGACGGTGAATTCGACAGATGTTGTTGTCATTGGAGGCGGAGCAATCGGTGCTTCTGCTTCCTACTACCTCTCGAAAGAGGGTCTAAGAGTCACGCTTCTCGAGAGGAGGGAACTTGCATCTGAAGCTTCTGGGGCGAACATGGGCGGATTCCCGAGCCAGGTGATGAGTGACGAGGTCATGCAGCTTGCCGGTCAGAGTGCGCGAATGTATCAGACTCTTGGCGCTGAGTTAGGGTATGACTTCGAATTTGATCCGACCGGGTCTTACATACTTATGGATAAAGCGGACCAATGGCGAAGACTCGAAGAGAACGCTGAACGCCTGTGGCATCGACATGGGGTGAAGGTAGAGCTTCTCAACGAGAGGGAGCTACGAGAAGCGGATGCAGATCTCGCGCCAGATATTCCTGGCGCATCGTATTGTCCGGATGATTTTACCGTGAATCCTACGAAGGTTGTTTTGGGCTTTGCTCAAGCAGCGGAGAGACTAGGTGCCGAGATCAGAACCTTCACCGAAGTGGAGAAGATTTGTGTTGAGAACGGGAGCGTCAAGTCAGTCATCACCAGCAGAGGCGAAATAAGAACAGGATTCATTGTGATCGCTGCAGGCGCGTGGTCACCAAACGTAGGAAGGATGTTGAGACTACGGATTCCCGTGAGACCGCGTAGGGGCCAACTCATCGTGACCGAGGCTTGTTCACGCGCAAGGATAAGGTACATGCTTGACATAGACTACTTGGTAACGGGTTATGACCTTGAGGCGGTTAAGACGGCAGAAGATCCAAGGGTCAAGCTTGGCGTAGCGACCGTTCTCACCCAGCCTCCAAGCGGGAACTGGCTGGTGGGCAGCAGTAGAGATTTCCCCGGCTACGACAAGCGCACAACTATAGAAACGCTCAGGCTCATCGCGAGGCGAGCTACTAGGTTCCTTCCAAAGCTGAAATACACGAACATCATTAGAACATTTGCCGGGCTCAGACCGTTCTGCGAAGATGATCATTTGATCATCGACAAGGTTGAGGAAATCAACGGGCTGGTATTGGCGACAGGACACCACGGGGAAGGCATCGCACTAGCCCCGTCGACTGGCAAATTGGTCGCTGAGCTGGTGACGAAGAGCCATACATCCTGTTCTATCGAACAGTTCAGCTACTATCGGTTCCGAGATCGTGAATTGACTGAAAGGGAAATGGGGACGGGTACCACATCGTAAGCATGAAAAGAAGAATCGAAAGAATGGTAGAGCGGGGAGCACCATTCCAGATCGATGTGGATGGGCAACCAATACTGGCCTATGCCGGAGAAACAGTTGCAGCGGCTCTATTTGCAAACGGAAAACGGATTCTAAGGTACACCTCCAAACGTCGTGAGCCGAGGAGCCTTTATTGCGGTATTGGTGTCTGCTACGATTGCTTGGTCACAGTGGATGGCCTGCCGAATCAACGCGCGTGCATGACTCAGGTGAAACCAGGTCTTGTGGTTAGAACACAACGCGTTGTGGAGTTCGGAGGGAGGCAATGATGCAAAGTACTGAGCTAGCAATCATCGGGGGAGGACCTGCAGGTCTATCCGCCGCTGCCGAAGCTGCTCGAGCGGGCGTCTCGTCGATTGTTCTTGATGAGAATCCCCTATTGGGTGGTCAGATCTTCCGCCAACCTCCTGCTGAATTCAGGGTCGTCAACCAGAAGAGAATGGGGAAGCAGTACGCTGACGGAAAAAAACTCATCGAAGAACTGACTGAATTCAAGGAAAAGATCGACACTTGGACCGGGAGTCTTGTCTGGGGATACTTCAATGACAAAGAACTGGCTGCTATGCGCAAGGGCCGTTTGGAACTTCTAAAGGCGGATCAGATTGTAATAGCTACAGGAGGTTATGATCGGCCAATACCGTTCCCAGGTTGGACGTTGCCTGGGGTTTTCACTGCAGGTTGCGCTCAAGCAATGGTCAAGAGCCAAGCTGTCCTGACCGGCACTCGATTCCTGCTTGCAGGGTCCGGCCCCCTGCAGCTGGCTGTGGCGCACCAGCTTCTCAAAGGAGGAGCCAAACTGGTCGCCGTTGTTGAAGCTGCGTCGATGATTGGATTGTGGCGTCGTCTACCCACGCTTCTGAAACAGCCCGGCCTTTTATGGGATGGTTTCAGGTATCTTGCGACGTTGAAGTTGCATCGCGTACCTTTCATGCAATCTCACATCATAGTTGGGGCTTCTGGTTCTGAGGAAGTTGAGGAAGCAGTGATAGCAGCTGCCGACGAGAACTGGCAAGTGATCCCGGATACAGAACAGACTTTCGATGTTGATGCGATTTGCCTCGGATACGGCCTCGTTCCAAACACGGACTTGACACGGCTCTGCGGCTGCGCCCACGATTATGATCCCAACCTGGGGGGTTGGGTACCCAAGCGTGATGAACACATGGAGACCACAGTTCGCGGCATATTTGTGGCAGGCGACGCATGCGGAATTGGAGGAGTCCGCGTCGCTCTTGAACAAGGAAAGCTAGCGGGCATATACGCGGCGTGCAATCTTGGCCATCTGGACGAAGCCACTGCTGACAAGCTGGCGAGGCCGATCCGCAGAAAGCTGAACAAACTGCAGAGTTTTCAATCCGTAATTGCCGATCTGTTCAGTGTCCGTTCAGGGATTCATGGCCTACCTGAGAAAGATACGCTGATCTGCCGATGTGAAGAGATTTGTCTGGACGACATTCGAAAGGCAATCGCATCAGGAGCCTTGCATCCAGACGACATTAAGAGGAGAACAAGGGCAGGAATGGGGTACTGTCAAGGACGCATATGTGGTCCAACAATTCTTCGAATAGCCGAGCGTCAGTTAAGCTTGAGGCCTGGCGATATCGGTCCCGGCAGAGCTAGGTCACCTGTAAAACCCGTACCCATGAGCATTCTCTTCGAGTAGGATTCTCGCGGAAATCGTTCGTAGAGGGAAGCGTGTCGAAGATCCCGGTGAGTACACAACAAGGAGAGTTCCCTCAAGATTCTCGACATTCGACAGGGAGGGTGTTGTCCTACTTTTTCTGGGCTATGTCTGCTTCTCTATGTTCGGGGCGACTCTGGGTGTAGCTCTTCCGGAGCTTATGCTGGAATTCTCCATCAGCGAAACTCAAGCAGGCTGGCTCTACTCGGCATCGCTTTTGCCTACGGTCATTCTCCTGACTCCTTCAGGATACTTCGCCGATCGCGTCGGGCGCAAGACGCTCCTCCTCTCGGGCTACCTTCTTCTAGCCATCGGGGTGACTGCGATGAGCTTCTCTCGGGGGTACCTGGAATGCTTAGCTGCTCTAGTAACGGCAGGTGCAGGCCTTCTGATACCCTCATACTACACGATGGTCGGGGAAGCCCTTACGCGGGCAAGAGGCCTCGCAATAGGATTTGCAGCAGGTGCATATCATCTCGGTGCTTCGATCGGCTCGATCCTGATAGGGTTCTATGCATCTCAGCAGCTGTGGAGATTCGCCTATTATGATATGGCGATCATCATCTTCCTTGTGATGGTGGTTCAGTATGTGCGTGTCAGACCGCTTCCCACAAGAACGAAGAGTGACGCGGCATCCAAGCTTCACCCCTCACTGATAACGATGATGAAGGAGAGGAATCTGCTCGTTTTATCGATTTCGTCCCTTTTGGCCAATATCGGTTTCTCTGCAGCCTGTGCTTGGCTGCCCACCTTCTTTATCTCATTTGCAGGCTTAGACACTGCAAGCGCGGGCCTCGTATTTGGACTGTTCCTGCTCACAGGCTCGGTGGCCCAGCCTGCCACCGGAGCTTTGTCCGACCGAATCAGAAGATCGCGGATAGCCTCCACCTGTGGGATCACTTCAGCAGTCCTCAGTGTACCTATGCTCATGACTCACTACTCGTTCTGGGCATCCATCGGCTATTCTCTTCTCTTCGGCTTGCTTCTCTTCCCGTTCTGGAATCTACTCATCACAATCGCCCAAGAATCAGTGCGCGATGAATTCAGGGCGTCAGTCACAGGAATAATACAAACCATCGGCCTCGTAGGCAGTGCTCTGGGTCCCATAATAGCCGGCAGCCTCATGGCTGTCGCTGGAATCAATCGAGCTTTGGTCTGCTCCATCACCCTCCCACTCCTGGCCTACGGTGTCCTGGCGCTAGCCATCCTCGAAACATCCAAATGTCAACACATTGGACATCTCATGAAGCGTAAACCTTAATCGCCGCCCGAGGTCCAATGCAGGATCGTCTGAAATGCGAATTACAAAGGTCGAAGGATATCCTGTACGCATGCCGATGCGTCGCTTCAGCGACGCATATTCGGACTACTTGACCGGCCAGTTTGTGCTTGTTGAGATCCGGACCGACGAAGGTGTAGTGGGCTACGGCGAAGCTCCTTGCACCGTCACCGTGGGGTTCTACGGCGAAACGCTAGAGACAGTAACCGTTTCCATCAGGAACTACATTGCCCCTAGACTGATAGGAGAGGATCCGCTCAACATTCGCAAGGCCATCTCAATAATGAATGTGGCGCAGGGAAACGCCTTCATAGCCAAGACGGGTATCGATCTCGCCCTCTACGACGTCGCAGGCAAGGCCCTCGGAGTTCCGACCTATACATTGCTGGGGGGAATGCAGAGAGACAGAGTGAAGGCTGCGTGTGAGATAGGTATAGTCAAGCCCGAGGAGATGGTGGGAGAAGCTAGACGACTCGTTGAGATGGGTTTTAGAGTAATCAAGATCAAGGCGGGAAGAGACGTCGAGGACGAGATGAGAGGGGTCAGAGCGGTTCGAGACGCCATAGGTCCGGACATGGAGCTGAGGGTGGATCCAAATGGAGGCTGGTCCCGTTCCGAAACGCTTAGGGCCCTGAAGGCGTTTGCGGACTGCGGAGTCAGCTACGTCGAACAGCCTCTTCCAGGCTGGGATCTTGAAGGTCTTGCGTGGATCAGAAAGGCGACCGGTGTACCCATTATGGTAGACGAAAGCGTCTGGAACCCGCACGATGTCATCAAAGTAGCTGAAGCTGAGGCCGCAGACATAATCAACATAAAGCTGACAAAAGCGGGGGGTCTGAAGAACTCCCTCGACATATACACAACCGCAGAAGCGCTGGGCATGCCATGCGTAGTCGGCACCGAACTTGAAGCATGTGTTGGCGTGGCCGCAAAGCTTCACCTAGCCGCGTCACTCGAAAAGCTTCCCTTCGCTTGCGAATTCACAGAACTTGCTTTCCACAACATGGCTGTGAAGGAACCTCTCAGATTAGAAGATGGCTGTCTGAGGGTGCCAAGAGGACCGGGTTTGGGAATCAGCCCAGACAGAGATCTCATAGAAAAAAGTGCGGCTTCAGTGTGACAGTAGTAGGGCCGGCCGTGGGGTTCGTAGCACACGTTGTCAACGATCATCATTCAATGAAACAATATTCACGATTCAACACATGAAAAATCAGACTCGGGGCGCAAGCGTTTGTATCTGACAAACCAAGAACAACGAATGCTAGATGGAGAGGACGGCTACGCACTGGAGACCGCAATGTCCGTGCTAGTCAAGCTTGGTGACATGTATGGCGCGGATAAAATGGTTGAGATAGATAATGTTCACGTTGATGCTTCCACGTATGCGGGGATCCATGAAGCAGGACTACAGTTTTGTAAGATCTTAGCCAGGGAAAATGCTAGGTTTCGAGTGCCAACCACTCTGTGCATCTCCGCCATAGACTTCAGCCTGTGGCGGCAGCTACGGGTTCCGAGCAAATTTGCGAAGAAGCAGAGGGAATTGGCTGAGGCTTATGCCAGTATGGGCGCGACACCAACGTGGACTTGCGCTCCGTACCAGTATGGATCAGGAATAAGGTTCGGTCAAGATATCGCTTGGGCTGAGTCCAATGCAATAGCATTTGCCAACTCGGTCGTTGGTGCTAGAACGAACAGGTACGCTGATCTGGTGGATGTGTGTGCCGCGCTTGTGGGCAAGGTGCCAAGGTTCGGACTCTATCTCAATGAGAACAGACGTGGACAGGTATTACTATGCGCTGAAGCAATCGAAACGGAACATCTTTCATGCACAGACTACTCAGCTCTAGGCTACTATATCGGGGCTACCGTAGGCCAGAAGATTCCTGTGATCACTGGGCTATCTCCCAGACCGTCAATCGACCACCTTAAGAGTCTGGCTGCTTCGGCGGCTACATCGGGTTCAGTAGCTCTATTTCACATAGTTGGAGTGACTCCTGAAGCGAGGACCAGCGCTGAGGCTTTCGGAGATAGTCATGTACAAGAGAAGATATCCATAGGAAATGAAGAACTCGAGCGCGCTTGCATACAACTTTCTACCGTTGAAGAGAGTCAAGCCGACCTCATTGTGCTAGGATGTCCGCATTACTCTGTTGAACAGATTGGCGAAGCCGCCAGCTTGCTCGAAGGCAGAAAGGTCAGAGGGAACGTTCAGGTGTGGCTGTTCACTAGCAGGGCGGCACGAATGTTAGCCGAGAAGATCGGTTACGTGAAAGCAATAGAGGCCGCAGGAGGGAAAGTGTTGTCCGACACGTGCGCCCTTCATCTGCCGCTGCACGGATGGAACTTCCAGACAATCGCTACAGACTCGGCCAAGATGGCTCATTATGCACCAGCCATAATCGGAGTAGATGCGGTGTTTGCCAACACTGCAGAATGCCTGAACTACGCCACGAAAAGGGAAGGACAAGTGACGTGCAAGTCTTGGAAGAAGAGATAGCACTGAAATGTCACGGGGTTTTCGCCGGAAAGGCCAAAGGGGAGGCTCTTGTTGCAACCCAACCGATAAGCTTCTGGGGAGGAATCGACCCCAAGACGGGACGGATAATCGATAAGAAGAGCGGATCCTTTGGAAAGAATATTTCTGGCAAGGTTTTCGTTTTCCCGTACGGAAAGGGCTCAAGCACAAGTTCTGCAGTGTTTCTTGAGGCAGTGAGATGCAACAAGGCCCCTGTTGCTATCGTAAACGTGCAGACTGAACCACTCTTGACCGTCGGAGTCATTCTGGCGATGAGACTCTACAGCAAATTAATTCCAGTAGTTGACCGCGTTGAAAAGAATCCGTGCGAAGTGATAGCAAACCAAGATTTCGTAGAAGTAGATGCGGACAGAGGCATCCTCGTGGTAAAACGGGCACGTCGAATGAAAGAAGGACCGAGACTTGGCTAGACTGTTACGACTAGCCCGAGCATACAAGCCTGGCGATTGATTCAGTTCATCAGCTGTTTCCCGCGAGGAACGCGTACGTCGGTTTTCTAGTATCGGCGGCATGATCCTACACATGTGAAGCCTCGATCTATCGAACCCATCAAGCGTTCGTGAACTACTGGAACTATGAGCGTCCGCATCAAGGAATCAGTTATCTGTACCCAGCAGACGTATACTTCAGAGACCCGACACATCACAGTGGATAGAACACACAGCCTGAGGGTGCCAAAGCCTTATATGGATATCAAAGGCCCCGACTTCTGGGATCATTGTTGAAGAGGATAGAAGGCACTTATTGCGTCATGGTGACGCCGTTCAAGAACGACGAAGAGATAGAGGTTGACGGGTTCAAGTCGAACATCGACTACTACATTGAAAACGGGGTTCACGGTCTTGTCGTAGGCGGAAGTACAGGAGAGTTCGCGACACTTCATCCAGAAGAGCTCAAGAAGATAATCAAGGTTGCAGTTGACGAAGTCAACGGCAGAGTCCCGCTACTCGCAGGGACAGCCCACTGCTCAACCAGATACACCGTCGAAATGTCGCAGTACGCAGAGAATGTTGGCGTCGATGGCCTGCTCATAGTGCCGCCATTCTACAGTCTGCCCGGTGAGAACGCAATCTACGAACACTACTCCGCCATCTCGAACGCCGTCAACATACCGATAATGCTGTACAATAATCCGTTTACAAGCAAGGTGGACATGAAACCAGAACTGATCACGAGGTTGTCAAAACTTCGCAACGTGACTCACGTCAAGGAGAGCAGCAGTGACATAACCAGAATCTGGAAGATACGCACCCTGACAAACGATAAACTCACCGTGTTCTGTGGAGCAGACAACCTAGCGCTTGAATCCTTTGTCATGGGTGCAAAAGGGTGGATATGTGTCGCGGCAAACATCCTTCCCAAAGAGTGCGCAGATCTGTACACCCTAGCTGTTGTGCAAAGAGATCTCGAACAGGCTACAAAGTTGTACAATAGGATCTTATCACTCTCCAACCTACTTGAAGACACCGGCATGTTCGCAGGACTATCCAAGGCCGGGCTCGACTTGCTTGGAAAAACCGGCGGAAAACCAAGAAAACCAACGCTACCGCCCGGCGAGAAACAGATCGAAGAGCTCAAATCGATCTTGAAAAGCTTTGGAAGACTACCAAGATGATCTAGTCGAACGATCGGCAATGGAACGGCACGACCCAGCTTGGCTCAGGTGGAGTGACTATCCCGAGGGTGCTAAATTATGAAGAGCGACACGGCTAGGTCCGCTCTGCTGCTCTCCCGCAAGGAAATAGAAGAGATTCTTCCTCCGAAAGAAATCATCAAGGCGGTGGAAGATTCATACAGAGAGCTCGGGTTAAAGACCGCAATAGTCCCCCCTAGAATTAGAATAGATATGGAAAGTTACAACGGAAACATACTGGTAATGCCCGCCTACTTGACCGGTATGGGCGCCCTCGGGACAAAGCTGGTAACGACTCACCTGGAGAATTCCAAGTTCAACTTGCCGACCGTTATAGGAACGATCATCCTGAACGATCCGAAAACCGGCGTTCCAATGGCGATCCTTGACGGCACATACATAACTGCAATGCGCACCGGCGCGGCAGGCGCTGTTGCAGCCAAGTATCTATCTCGAGAAGACTCGTCCACGGTTACAATCATCGGGACAGGTGTGCAGGGACGCAGCCAATTGATATGCCTATGCGAAGTGCGACAAATAAAGAAGGTGTTCGCCTTTGATGTTGATGGAAAAAGGTGTGAACAATACGTAGGTGAGATGAAGAAACGGATCGACGCAGAAGTCGTTAAGACGGACAACTTGCAGGAAGCGGTGCGCCAGTCAGACATCGTGGTTACAGCGACACCCTCGTCAGACCCAATCATTAAGGGAGACTGGGTACTGGAAGGTTGCCATGTCACAGGGATCGGATCACATTCACCCGATGCAAGAGAACTCGACGAGAACGTCATCACGAAGGCCTCCAAGATAGTCTTGGATACATGGGACGCTAAGAAGGTCGGCGACATCGCCTACCCAATCTCCAAAGGGCTACTCAAAGAGGAGGATATCTACAGCGACATCGGAACCATCGTGACCGGCAAGAAACCCGGAAGGACATCACCTAAGGAAATTACCATCTTCAAATCGGTAGGTACAGCCGTGGCGGATGTTTCAACGGCTTTGAGAACGTACCAACTTGCACAGAAGCGACGAGTTGGCAAGTCTGTTAACCTATGGGGAGTTTGACGGAAAACTCAGGCAAAATTCACAAGAGCCAAACATGCGAGTTGCAAGATCCTACAAATTCATCGGTCGATTACCAAGAATCCCGTTAGCGTCGAATGTTGAATCTTGCGGATCTCGAAGCAGCCAATCAACCAATCCGATGAATCACAATGATGCTTGCGAATGCGATAGGTTGTCTTGTTATCAAGCATGACTGAGTGAGACGCTGTCTCTGACCGTTCTGCCCGAAGCCGCTCTTCTATGGACGAGAGATTCGGGGTTGGGGACGCAACGCCATACAGCCATCAAGAGCCGCTGCGCCAAAGGCGCGTGCGCGTCGAAACTATGCGGGTAGGTTCACTACCTTCTCAAGCTCGTCTGCCACGAATTTGAGGCCTATGGTTTCGAGCTTTGTTCTGGTCGGTATTCCTGTCTTCTTGTCCCAACCGCGTAGCTCGTAGTAGCTATCGAGCATGCTGTCGAGCATTTCTTGGGTGAGGGGTTTCCCGGCGAAGGGGCCGTCTGGGAGAGGCTCCATGAGCCTCTTTGGCAGTCGATCGTCTTTTCCCGTTACTCCTTCCCTGGCATTGAAGGCTCTAGTGAGGTCGATGGCTCGCTCACCAACCTGCATGTACTCCTTCATTGTCATGTTCCAGCCCGTAGCTGCGTTCAAGATTCCTAGGAGGGTGGTGTGCTCGAGACCTCCGCCCGGATAGATATCGAAGACGCAGACAACTAGGCTATTACACATAGACCATAGATCTGCGGCGATCTTGGCAATTCTCACTTTGCTGAGCCCGTGGTCAAGCAGACCTCGTTCCGGCATATAGTCAGCTGTCAAGCCCAACTCAGGTCTGAGCGATGTGTCAGGCTCCCACATGTCGTCGTGCTCCCACTCCATGTGACAGGCTCCGCGATCCCCCACCGCGTACATCAAACCAACGTTCCTCTTGCCGCGTGGCTCATGCATCGGGACCTCGCGACCTTTGACATGTAGCGCGAACTCCTCTGCACCTCGGCCTATTCTCTTGGCAGCTCGACAGACGCCCTCCGCCAACGTGTCTCCAATATCCTCCCGTTTGCCAATCTTCTCAACGAGTTTGAATATCACTTCGGGGCTTCCCCATCGTATCTCTAGACCTCCAGTCTGTTCCTTGGTGATGAGGCCCTTCTCGTAGGCTTCCATCGCGAAAGCAACGACAGATCCCGTCGAGATCGTGTCTAGGCCGTATAGGTTGCATAGCTGGTTGGCCTTGCCGATGGCGTACATATTGTCGTTCAGGCAAAATGATCCAAGAGCTGCAGTAGTCTCGTATTCTTGTCCGCCTAGTTCTCGATAAATCTCGTAGGGTTCCTTGGCCTCGACGACACGCTTGCAGTTAGTTGAGCAAGCCCAACACGTGTCCCTTCCTACCAAGAACCCGCTGCTCACGAGCGTTTCGCCCGTGATCTTGTCCGCCCCTTCGAAGGTCCCACGCTGGAAGTTCTTTGTTGGAAGCCTTCCGGAAAGGTTCAGGTCATCGGTATCGCCTGCGGTTCCATAATCGTGAAGGCTTGGAATGTAGGGTCCCTTTTTGACTTCTCCGACGCATTGCCTCACGTATTCGTTGAGTTTCTGCTGATCGTAGATGCTCGGCTTTAGATTCCCTCTGCAAACCCAAGCTTTCAGCTTCTTGGATCCCATGACGGCGCCCATTCCAGATCGACCACATGCCTCGCGTAGATCGTTGATGATAGCCGCAAACCGCACTAGCTTCTCTCCAGCAGGACCAATGCTCGCAACGCTTGTCTGTCGTCGATCCTTGTCACCAAGCTCTTTCTTGATGCTCTTCTCCGTATCTGCTGTGAATAGCCCCCAGTACTTTGAAGCGTCCCTTAGCTCGGCCGTGCCCTGGTTCACATACAGCCAGACCGGTATCTTTGCGGCTCCTTCGATTATGATCGCGTCAAAACCGGCCTGCTTGATCTTCGGTGCCATGTAGCCGCCACTCAGTGACTCACCCCATGCATAACCCAGCGGAGACTTTGCACAAACGGCGAAGCGGCTGTTTCCGGCGAAGGGCATGCCCGGCATTACCCCGGTGGCAATCACCATCTTGTTCTCCGGTCCAAGCGAGTCCACGCCCGGTTTGAGCTCCTCGAAAAGGATCTTTGCACCAAGGCCTCTGCCGCCTATGTACTTCCTCGCTACATCTTCAGAGAGCTGTTCGTCTTTGATCTCTTGTCTTGTAAGATTCACCCGCAAGATCTTACCCATGTATCCGTGCAACAAGGAGTATCCCGCAGGAACGGGTTAGCAACCTGCATTCAATATAATCTTTGATGCTTCACTCAAATTGGCCATTGAGACATCGCTACGACGTAGATGGAAGCTGTGGACATGGCGAGGATGCCGATTGTCAATACGATACTCGAACTTGGAGCATCCTCACGACCATAACGAGAACTGTGACAGTGACTCAAGCGTATCCGGTCGTCGGTTGTGAGCTACAGCAATTTTCACCCGTTTCAGATCGCCATGCCTAGGCTGGCGCTGAGGGTAATGGCAATCCTTGTCGGACACGTGTTGGCGAAAAGCTGTTGTTCAACGATCCAGAAAAGTAGAACAGACGATTATGAAGGATAGAGGCCGTGTCCTGAGCAGTCTGATGGTTACAGATAGAAGCCGTATAGGAGCAGCATCTTTCCAAGGCAGGAGACGAACGTGGTGTCCTGATGTCCGAGCAGGGTGCAAAATTCGTCAAGTTAAACTACTCGAAAGACTCCAACAGTATCGATTATGATTGTCCGACGTAGCCCGTGTTCCCGTGGAGGATGCTGAACTCTTCGATGAAACAATGCACGTTGTCCACGAAGTGTTTACACCGTGAGGCATCGAAGACGAGATCAAACGCATAATTCAACGCGGCATCAAGGCGAAGCCCGCCGTCATAGCCGCATTGGCGTACTTCCTTTGTCGTTCTCGTAACACCGAAGATTTTGTTCCACTGCCACTTGCAGCGGGAAAGTTCCTAGCGAGCTTAAAGGAAGTGGAGAAGGCAAAACGGGAGTACGAGAAGCAGCTCTGAGAGCACTTCCCCGTGGGCTGCGAAGTGTGCGTGGTCAGTGAGAGACTGGCACGCGCGGGTGAGTATGCGGATGACCTCGCTTAGGCTCGAAGCGTCCAATGGTCTTCCACTTTGAGTATGAGGAAAACCAACGACCCGGGTCCGAATCCCGGCAGCCGCACCACTTCTTCAGAGACTAAATCGTGTCCAATGGAAAACATGGTTACTCAAGTTTCTCGAACACTTGACGACCTGTTGTTTCTCAACTAAGGAACTCCCTTTCGTCCTCGTTCAGTGTCTCGATCGCATGGCTCTCCTTGAGTCGATCAGGAAGCCAGCAGGCCTAGGTAGAGCCTTCCGAGTTCCTTGTGTTCGAGGAGTTCACGAGCACTTCCTGCGAAAGCATTTTTGCCGCCAACCATCAGGTAAGCGGCATTACCTATCTCCAAAGCGCGCTTTGCGTTCTGTTCTGCAAGCAGTATGGTTAGGCCAATTTCCTTAGCAAGTGACGAAATGATATTCAGTACTTGTGTTGCAATCTTCGGTGCCAAATTCGCGGTCGGTTCATCGAACATAATCACGTTCGGTTCCCTTATGAGTGCTAGAGCCATTGCGAGCATTTGTCTCTCTCCGCCACTGAGGTTAAGCGCCTTGGTCTTCACGTAGGCTGAAAGCTGTGGAAAGAGCTGGAAGATCCTCGTGAGCCTGGTCCCGTAAGATTTGTCGTCAATTGTGTACCCCGCGAGTCTAAGGTTCTCCGTGACGGTAAGGTTCGTGAAGACATTATCAGTCTGCGGGAGGTAGGCGATACCGCTCCTGGCTATCTTATGTGAGGCCAAGCCGGTGATACTCTGCCCTTCGAGTTCTACAGATCCTTGGTATATGGTCGTGAGGCCTGCGATTGTCTTCAAGAGCGTGCTCTTCCCGGAGCCGTTCGGACCGACAATGACAGTGACCTCTTTGGGTCTGGCTTCAACCGTCACACCATTGAGAATTTGCAGTTTTCCGTAGCCGGCGAAGATGTCTTGGACCTTCAGCAATTTCTAGGCACCCAAATATGCCTCTATTACTTTCGGATCGCTGATGACCTGCTTGGGCGGGCCAGCTGCAATGAGCCTACCAGACGCCATTGCATTCACGTAATCGACATATTGGAGAGCAATGTCGAGCCTATGCTCCACGATGAAGAACGTTATTCCATATTGCTCCCTTAGTCCAATGATTCTTGCGAATATTTCGTGGGCTAGGGTCGGGTTTACTCCCGACACTGGCTCGTCAAGTAAGTACAAGTTGGCGTCACTCATCAGCGCTCTTCCTATTTCGACAAGCTTCATCTGCCCTCCGCTTAGGAGCGAAGCTGGCGTGTTCGATTGTTCGGATAAACCCAGCAATTGCAATATTCTCGACGCCTTCTCAACAGCGTCTCTCTCGTGTTTTACCCAAAGCCCTTTGACCAGTGACTTCGTGAACGATTCTCCCGGATGATTTTTCTCAGCGACGAGTAAGTTCTCGAACGCAGTTAGCTTGCCGAACATTGACGGTATTTGGAACGTCCTTGCGATGCCCTTCCTGTAGATCTGCTGGGGTGACCATCCTGTTATCTCGGTTGAGCCATAATGTATGTGCCCTTCGTCTGGTTTTTGGAGGCCCGTGATAACATTGATCAATGTGGTTTTTCCTGAACCATTGGGGCCGATAAGAATGGTCACCGTCTTCTCGTCTACGTTGAGGGTTACCCCGTCAAGGGCGCGAAGATTGCCGAATGATCTCTTTACATCCTTGACTTGTAACAGGCTTCCCATCCTCAACCATCACCAAGCTCATTGTGACACATTCAAGTGGACTTGAGCCCTGGCCCTCTTGAACCTGCTTCCTTGTCTGCAGCACTGAGGTTCTCCTTTCGGGCTGACCACTCACGGACGATACCCTCTGGCCTGTAAATGAGGACGAGGACCGTTATGAGGCCGAGTAGAAGGTAGTTCAGCCAGACTATATTGAATGGCACAATCCCAACGAAAGCGTACTTGTAGTAGATAATTAGCTTGTTCAAGGCCACAAATATGATGGTACCTACGAAGGTTCCTCTGTTGCTTCCCATTCCACCGAGCAATATCATAAGCCAAGGTAGGAACGTCCAGTCGAATCTGGCATAGGTGGGCGTTACCGCGCCGCTGTAGAGAGCCCATAGGCTTCCTCCGATCCCGCATAGCGTAGAACCGATCAGTATCGAGACGGTCCTGTACTGGGTGATGTCTTTCCCAAGCGACCTCGCCACGATTTCATTGTCCCGGATGGCTTTCAGAGTCCTACCGAGAGGTGTTTTGATGAGGTAACCGGCGTAGGCAAAGATTGCGGTTGCGACCAAAAGAAGCACGAGGGTTCCCGCGTAGAACCTGTACTGCCCTGCCCAGCCAAAAATATCTGGCACGGCCACACCAGGAGGACCGCCAATAAGAGGCTTGTACCCGATTGCTATGACGTTGAGCATCTCCCCAAAAGCCAAGAGCGTGATTGCCAAGTAATCTTCCCTGAGCCTAACGGCTGGCGCTGAGGAAATCAGACCCATTACCGCGCCTGCTATGCCTCCAATGATTAGGAACAAAATCAGCAACGCGATTGCGGTAGGAGGTTGCGACCGAAGAATGGGGTTTACCAACTGCAGCACCGAAATATTGTCAAAAATAGGATCTAAGGTCGTTTGTGTGCCGAGCAGACTCACAGCAATTCTCGTTGAGAGGCCGCCTGAAACGTAGGCTCCGGCGGCGACCGCAAAGACAAGGCCGAAATTAGGTATCCCGGTTATGCCCTGTTGGATGTTAAGGCCTGTGTTGATAATTAGATAGACTGCAAACAAAGCCAAGAGGTCTACTACGAATAGGATCACTTGGTCTAGCGGTGTCACTACTTCACCCTCCGCACGCGCACGCCTGCGAGCCCTCTGGGTGCAATGATTAATGTCACAGAAAGCACTAGGAGCGGGATGACGGGTTCGTACAGTGCGACCCAAGGACCGACAAACGAGGAGAGCATCGACGTGCCCACAACGTCAACCAGTCCTAGCAGGAAACCTCCCAATACGGCTCCGTATATCTGCTCCAAGCCTCCCACTATGCTAGCGCAAAACATGCTTGCCATTAGAAATGTCCCTACGTTTGGATTGACCTGAGACCACAGCGGAATTAGGGCTCCCGCCATGCCCGCGAGTCCTCCGGCGATAAACCAAGATACGGCTAGCATCATGCTAACGTTTATGCCGATTGCTTCCGAAAGAGAGGAGTTCTCCATTGACGCCCTTAACGCTATACCCAAGGTAGTGAAGTTTAACAGCAGATACAGGGCGGCCGAGCAAAGGACTAGCGTTCCGAGGGCGACAGAGAGTATCCCAGGTTGCCCCATGAACTTGAAATCTGATCCGCTTAGCAGAACGTTGCGGGAAGGAAGCGCGTAGGCATTGGTCAAGTAGTCGGCATGTATGTTCACGACGCCGAGCATTATGATGTCAAATGAGAGAGTCGCGATCATCAGCATGACAGTCGATGAGTTCCTTCTTCTCAGTGGTTCTAGAACAGCATAGAAGAGCAACAAAGCGAGAACACCTACCAAAACGAAAGCAACTGGCACGCCAACATAGGGGTTCGGACTTAGTGTGACGGTTAATGTGTATGTGACGTAAGCACCAACCGTTACGAAGGATGCATGGGCGAAGTTTGCAACCTTTGTTGTCCTGTAGAGTAGAGTGATTCCCAGCGCCATGAACGACAGAAGCGCCGAATAGGTAAGCCAGCCTACGATAGTCGATAGTGTGACCAACTCCATTGACTTATTCACCCGTTCCGAGGTAGAGCTTCATGGTTTTCTTCTCTTCGGCAAGCTCTGAAGGATCATCCATAAACATCATTTCCGCACTTAAGATCGCGTTGGCCATGTGCACAATCTCCAGTGCCTTGCGCGAGTTCGTGCTGTGATAGCCTGTAGTGGTGGTGATAAGAGTTGTCTTGGCTCAGCCATTCCGTCCAATCAAGAGAACAATCCGTTCGGGTTTGACTCCGATGCTAACGGAGTCTACGGCAACAAGTCCTCTGAAATTCTTCATTACTGGATCTGTCAAAAGCATCTCGGTTGGGATCGTTGAACGAATAGAACATCGCATCCGTAACAAAATGATTAGAAAAAAAGGGGGTGGTAAGGTTAAAGTTGCATCAGCCACGAAACCTGGTTTGTTACCGATGAGTAAGTGGCAACCCTTTGCCATTTGCTTTGAACCACGGCCCAGAACTCCATGTCCATGGTCACTCTGTCTCCAGCCGAGTTGAGTTCGGTGTTGCCTGTGGCACCCCAGTATGATGCTGCTACAGTCGGTAATGCCGCTTTGATCGCGTCGGTATCGTATTTGCCAGCGTTGAGAATTGAGAGCGCCGCTACCCAAGCTGCGTCGTAAGTGGCCAGTGCGTATACGTCCGGTTCTTGTCCCATCGTGGATTGGACGGCCGCATTCAGGGCCAGATGCTTCGAAGTCAGAGGCGCCATGAGCTGCACTGAAATTAGCTTCACCTTCGTAGCTACAGGCCCAGCGTCATTAATGATGACTGTGTCCTGCGACAAAGTGTCAGGGCCAAACCATACTAGTGAGAGCAGCGGACTATTCCTGCTGTTGGCTTGGTTCAGCAATACCGCCACGTCTTCCCACATGTTGGCGAATATTGCGACATTCTGCTTGGCGCTCAAAAGGGGAGCCACTTGACGCTCGAGTGTGTCGAGTACGACGGTGAAGTCTTTGGTACCGGACGCATAGGTCATGTCCGTGACCACGTTTCCTCCGGCTGCCGTGTATCTGCTCTTGAAGGCGTCACGAATGGAGAGGCTGTAGGTGTCCTCGGTCGTAACAATGGCAACGTTCGTGTATCCCTTATCCTTGAGAGCAGCCACGAGAGCGTCGCCTTCAGCTTCCGCCGCGGGCACGACCCTAAATTCGTAATCTCCCGGTGGAGCTACGTTCTCTCTAGGGGCAGTCGAGGTACCATCGATCACGAGTATCTTGTTGGTGTCGGCGTATGAGGCTATCTGTTTCATGGCCCCGCTGGTCATCCCTCCGATGACAACTTTGACACCTCTAGCATACAACGATTGTAGTCGTGTTAGGGCTACATCGGGCTTGGTCTCGTAGTCTTCGTAGTAGAACTTGAAGGTTGTCGGAATGCCCATAGATTTCACATAGGCGTTGATCTCACTCTCGGCAATTTTGGCGGTTGCTTGAGCTCTCGCGCCGTAGCTTGAAAAGTCCCCTGTTAGAGTCAGTATGACGCCGATCGGAACCTCGGACGGCAACGTAGTTGTAAGCGGAGGTGGGGTCGGATGTAACATGTAGCCAATGCCGGCGCCGATCATAAGGAACACTAGTAACAACGCGATGACGGTTGGCTTTAGAACAGAAGTAGACGCCATAATTTTCTCCTTAGAAATGAAAGTGTATAATTTAGTTACTTAAGATGAATGTAAGTAAATTATATGTTTGGGCTTCACACCTTGGGATACTATGACATGAGCATGCTCCACGTCACTGGAACCGCATTTGACTTGGTGAGGTACTCTCCTCACGATGGCCCAGGTATTCGCACCACCGTGTTCTTCAAAGGATGCCCTCTTGATTGTTGGTGGTGCCATAATCCTGAGAGTCAATCTCCTGCGCCACAACTCGTTCACCGGTCGGACAGGTGCATTCATTGCTTGAGCTGCCTGGAAGCATGCCCAAATCATGCTATTGTGCTCATTGATGGCAATCCGGTGGCACTCAACGACAAATGTCGACTCTCCGGCAACTGTCTCCAAGTATGCCAGTCAGGAGCACGAGAGATAGCTGGTAAGAAGATTGCCGTTGCATCACTCAAACCAATGACAGTGCCACCGGCCACTGCCAGGATCAATCCAAAGATGACAGAACGAGACAATCGTTCGCGCAGGAATAGCCTACCTGCCACCGCCACCCACAGTGGCGATGCAGTCACCAGGACGACTGAGCTTGCCACGGAAATGTATTCGAGCGAAGTGATCCATGCCGCAAAATGAACCGCAAGAAAAACGCCTGAGGCGATGGCCCACCACCACTCTGCATTGCTCATGCTTCGTAACTCGGTGCGATGAGTCCGCCAAGCGACCGGCGCTAGAACGAGCGAGGCTATTGCCATGCGATATGTTGCGATGACCAGCGAAGGCGCTTCAACCTAGGCATAACGGATGAGAATTGAAGCGGTTGACACCGCGGCAATACCGATCGCCAGTATGATGCTTGAAGTGACCCGCACGCGATTTCAACCTGCTCTGTGTTGTAGCTCATGCTTGATTTTTGACTTGTGTGGTGAGACCGATCATCTTCTCTGCGAGTTGCTGGGATCTCTCCATTCACCCGGCCCGTGTGCCGCTAGGCACGCGGCTTTCGGGCATTGCGAGAACCGATTTGACCCCGTCAGCATAGCCGATATCGAACAACATGCCCTGCGAGACCTCGCCCAGCATCTTCTTGGGCTCGAGATTGACGACAAACAGCGCCTGTTTCCCTTCAATCTCCTTCGGGTTCTCACGTTCCTTCTTCATTCCGGCGAGTATTGTTCTCTTGTGATCGCCAAAATCAACGATCAGCTTCACCAGTTTGTCAGACCCTTTCACGTCCTCTACAAGCTCGATCGTCCCAACGCGAACATCAACCCTATCGAGTATGTCAGACGAGATGGTTGGTTTGATTGGTGCGATTCCGAATGCTTTCACGATCAATCATACCTCTCTGTTTCAGTTGACTCACTGAGCTGGTGACTCCTGCCCTTCCGTATTATTCTTAGCTAGAATACTTGGATGCGAAAACATGAGGAGAATTTTCCAGACATGAGCCGCCTGCGAGAACAACCTTACCCATGGGTCAATCCAAACCAATGCATGCACCCACAGCCTGTTGTTCTCTTGAAGCTGGAAGACTCCTGTGAGACCCTCTATCGATGTATGGCCTGCGGCGAGAGGACGACCGCAAGCGAACTGAAGGAAAGACGAACACGCCAGCGAACGAGAGCAGCTCCAGACCGCAATGCCATGCCTTCAACTCTACCATAGACCGACTGAAACAAAAAACATGGGTGGTGTACACCTTACCTTTTTCCACTTTCAATTCTACCATAGACCGATTGAAGCGGGTGTATGGCACCTCTTCTTGGGTGTATGACACCTGTCTCAATTCTGCCATAGATTAATTGAAACACAGGAACCCGGGACTCCCAGACAATCCGGGCGAAAAGCATCAATCTCCACGGCGTCTTACCGCAAGGGAGAGCATCCTAAGAACGGGATACATCTCTCAGCAATCGGCTTTGCCACTGTGGGTTTCAGGACATACGCGTCAGGATTCTGGCCTTCGGTTTGAAAGCCTCCACGTCTTCAGGCTTTGGGCCGATTATCTCTATCCCCAAGACCTCGTTCTTCCGGTTTAGGTCCAAGATGATGTTGTCAGCCAATGGCTTGCTTGAGGCAACCTTTCCCCTCTTTATTCTCACGTAGAGGGCAGTGCTGCTTGGGTCATATTCGAAGGAAGCCATACCTTCTCAAGCCCTCCGGAGTGGTCCAGAAGGTTGTGATAACCTCTTTCTCGCCATTCCTCGTCTCATAGACGACCAGCAGCTGCCGCCCATTAATGTTTCCAAATGCCGCCAGCCTTCCGAACCGCACTTGGATTGTCTCAACCGGAGACGCCAGAACGCGCTCAACCTGATGTCGCGCTATTCCCCGCTCTTTCATGCGGGCTAGTGCATGCGGTCTCAGACGTGCCAGAGGATTCGCGCCTCCCCTGCCTTCCACTGCCTCTAGATTGGACTATGAAGAGGGCACGTGGATTTGAAGCTCACCAAGGGGCCCCTACGACAGAGGACGCAGTGTATACGAGGTACCTCGCAAGACTAGAGCGAATTCAGAGATGTCCCGGAGTTGAGTGAGGAGCTCGGGAATCAATTCCACCATAAACTGATCGAATATTGTCATGCAGTTGATTTCTATTGTCATGCAATTCGCTTTCTCTTCTAACATAGGCCGATTGGAGCGACCATGAGGACGGGATGTGGGTTTCGAGCTCACCAAGGCGCCGCCAAGCCGGAAACAATAATGCACACGATGCACCTTGCAGGATCGGATCCGGGGCTGTCAAGGAGTTGAGTGAGGAGTTCAGGAAGGACTATCCGATCCGGGAAGGCGGGTTCCTCAAACCGCTCGGAGGATTCGACATCTACCGCTCTCCGAACCTCATCATGGCCATAGTCGCAGTCGAAACTCAGAATGGAGCTCGGGATATCCGATTCTACCGCTGGCAACTCAGGAAAGGCAAGCAGTCAGGAGAAGAGGCATGGAAGGTCGACCTTGCACGTTTCAGCGTAGGCCGATTCGACTTCAAGGCGATCGAGATTATTGAAACCGCGACTTTGTCTGCGAACATCGGACAGAACGAAAGGATTGACGCTGTGAAAAGGCTGCACGAGTTTCTCTAGGAGTTCAGACCTTCAGTGGCGCTGTGGCAGATTCTTCCGGTTCAACAGGCTGACCATGCCGTCTGTGGGTAGGCATCATGCGTTTTCTATGAGCCAACGACTGTCGGTTCAGCTTGGTCCACCTGCGTCTTTTCTAGCCTCGTGAGATCGAGATTGAGCTCAAGGATGTCGGCGAGCTTCTCAAGGACTTTTCCTGCTGCTCGCGGGTCCGGTGACTCTGGATCTTCAAGGTTTGGTTGGCTTCTACCGAAGAGGCATATGCCCTTGATTCCTCTGAGTTTCGCCAAACCCAAGACCAGACCGGAGAAACCGATGAAGGGCCCCTCGTACCCTGTTCCGATGCCGTGTTTCTTGAGTTCATCCACGAGTTCAGGATCAGTCGCGGCACAGCAGACCTCCCCTTCACCGACGCCGTATCCTGCAAGCACGAAGAGTCGTGTCACGCTATGCTTCTCGTATATGTCTAAGACTTGCTCTGCAACCTCATGCTGTCCCTGGAAGTTTGCGTGGTAACCTCTAGTTAGCAGAAGCCTCGGAGAATCAGAGAGGTAGAATTCGACCTTTGGAAGCTCTATTCGGTCGTGCTGAAGCCAGACGCCGGGCCTGCCAGGGTAGTCTGGATGCGCTGCGTAGGAGGGCTGCGTCTGGTAGATCATGGGGAAATGCGGGGAATAGAGTTCTTCGATCAGTCTTGGCTGAAGCTTCTCAACCAAGTAGTCTACAGCTATCTTCCCAACCGATCTTAGGCCGCGTGATCCGACGATAGCAGTGAGGCCTGACACCTTTGATTCCTCAGCACATCCAAGAGAAACGATGAACGGTCATCAGACGTACATTTGCTCCTTTGGCGGATGGGGAGCCGCGGCTCTTCGGACTTCCTCGATTGTGCGCTGCTCGATCTCTTCCATTTTTTGCATGAACTCTTGGCTCAGTTTCGCTTCCTCTTCCAGAGGCTTCATGTCGATCTCAATGTTCAGCATCCTTGTCAGCACCGCGAGTAGCGCTTGAGCCGCCTTGGCGTCAACAACGAACCGACCTGTCGGCGTCGTGTAGGCAGGGGTCTCACTGAGTAGGCATATGCTTGGAATATTCTGAAGCGCTGCAAGTCCGAAGAGTAAGCCGTTGGTACCGGCTATGCTGCCGTCTTCCATCGGAACCACACCGTATTCCTTCAGTTCGTCAATGAGGCTCGGGTCGCTGGCCGCTCCGTGGACTCTGGGCTTTTCGGACGGTTTCTCCACAACGTACGCGGCTGTCGCATAGAGTCTAACGACGCCGAGGTTCCTGGCTCTGGATATGGTTTCGTTGGCGATTTCGTATTGTCCTTCTGAGGATATGGCCTGCGTGTTCCCTGTGAAGACTATGAGATCGCTCTTCGATTTCGACTTCTTGCAGTAGTAGAATTCGTTTCTCAATAGCTCGACGGTTCCGTCTTTGTTTATCAGGACGTGTGGTGGAAATGCATCCGAGTATAGTTCCTCGAAGAGTTCACCTTTCAGTTGTTTGACCAGATAGTCTGCGGACAGCTTCGCGACACCTGCGGCGCCAGGCAGACCTGTGACCATGTATGGGTGCTCAGGCTTGATTTCCATACGCAGCTTTGATCTCATATGCGATCCTCATCACTTCTGAGGCTTTTCCTCTTCTTCTTAGCCATATAGTATACTGCACCTATGATGAGGAAAAGCACGCCTAAGGTCCAAGGTTTTAGTAACGGTCGATAGATACTCAGAAGCCTCCCGAAGTGCGTCGAGTGGACGGATTTGACCAAGAAAGTGAGCTTGGCACGGCGGCTGAGCACTTTCGACGTGACGAATCTTGTTGTTGGCTCGATTATTGGAGCTGACATCTACGTAGCCGCAGCCCTCGGCGCAAGACTTGTGGGACCAGCCTCTCTTGTTCTCTGGATTATCGCAGGCGTGATTGCGATTGTGATTGCCCTCTCTTTCTCCTACTGTGTAACCATTTTACCGAAAGTAGGCGGACCATATGTCTACACGAAAGAAGCAGTCGGACCATTCGCTGGGTTCATCGTGGGCTGGGCACTCCTGCTGGCAGAATGGTTCTCTCTTGCGGTTTTTCCTGTCGCTTTCACTCAGTACTTCTTGTCATTCTTTCCGAATCTCGACCAGCTTAGTCAGATCCTTTTGAAGGGAATATTCATCTCGATCATCTTCGTGACGAACGCGTACGGAGTGAGATCCGCGGGCAAGTTCAACGACATCCTCACAGTAGGGAAACTGGCTCCGTTGCTCCTCCTCATGGCGTCGGGGCTATTGTTCATGGGACTGCATCCTGGACTCGTCTCTTCCAACTTCCAACCTTTCGCCAAGGGCGATATGCAAGACGCAGGACAAGCGTTGGTGCTAATCTTCTGGGCTTATGCCGGCTTCGAGCTTTCTACCCTGCCAGCTGATGAGATTCAGAATCCCAGACGGACGATTCCCAGAGCCATCGCCGTGGGCATGTTGATAGTCACGAGTTTCTACCTCACCACGAACTTTGTGATAATCGGCGTTGTGGACGAGGCGACACTCGCGGCTTCACCTGCACCACTGACTGTAGCGGCCGCGAACATCTTTGGTCTTTCTCCAGGTCTGTCACAGATCGGAAGCTTGGTAGTGGGCATAGGCGCGTTAGTCTCGATCATGGGTGCAGACGAGTCAGGAACTATAGGGACATCTCGTCTGGCCTTTGCCATGTCTCTCGATGGTCTACTTCCTCGGCTGTTCAGCAAGTTGCACAGGTCTTACCACACGCCATACATTGGGTTGGCTCTGATCTGTTCAACAGCATTTGTCGCAAGCGTCTTCGGTACATTGTCAGCGTTGATCAACAGCTCCGTCCTGCTTCTCTCATTCGCATATCTCTTGACTTGTGTCTCTGCAATCTTGCTCGAAAGAAAGCATCAACGACACTATGGCGGATCAAAGCGAGGATTGTTGATTCCATCGTTAGGCATTGTCTTTTCATTCCTGCTGATGACGCAAGTTGGCAAGCAGCAGATCCTCATCTCCTCGGTGCTACTGGCTATTGGTGTTCCATTGTACATCTTCTTCTCTCCGAAGAGCGAATTACATGAAATGAAGGAAGCTTTCTTGGCACGAGACGCGATTCTACAGAGAGCCTATGAACAAGGGGAAAGATTCCTTGCACATGGCCTACACCATGCTAGATTGATGATCCAACGGGCCAGACATGATGAGAGAGCCAGGTCAGCCGACACTTCGCTCTGACCCAGCGCTATCCCCACGAACAGAGCACGCGTCAACAGCCCACGAAGCGCCCATAGATCTCAAATGCCAAGAGCCATGCAGACATTAGCCGATTAGACACGGGCAGATTGATAGACAAGTGGGGAGCCAATGCCAAGAGACTCGCCAAGAGAGCTATTGAGGACGAGAAACTGCTTGCCGAATTGCTGCAAGGAATCCTATCCAAGAAAGATGAGACGCGGTATACCCGCTTCAAGGCCCTAATGTTCGTCAGTGAGGAGCGCCCAGAGCTTCTGTACCCTCACTGGGACTACTTCGTGCAGTTGATTGACAGCGATAGCGCTCATTCGAAGTATATTGCCAGCTACCTAATCGCGAGTCTCACAGCTGTTGATACAGACTGCAAGTTCGAGAAGATTTTCGAAAAGTACTACAGCATGTTGGATGACAGAAGCGTGATTCCAGCTGCCCATGTCGCGCGCAACTCTGGAAAGATTGCCAAGGCAAAACCGGCGCTTGAAGCCAAGATAACGGAGAAGTTGCTGAGCATAGACAAGACTCACCATAAACCGGACCGCAGAGAACTAGTCAAAAGCGAAGCGATAGTGGCGTTCAGCGAGTACTTTGACCGAGCCCAAGACAAGGAGAGGATTCTGGAGTTCGTCAACGGACAGTTGAAGAGCAAGAGTCCGAAAAACAGGAAGAACGCAAGGGAATTCCTAAAGAAATGGGCGAAATCATGAGCCTGAGCTGTCGAAAGAGATATTAGCGCATATGCCCGCAACCACGATTGTTTCTGGTGTGGACTGATGTCGATCAAGCTTTCATCAGGGAGAGAAATTCCGATCGAGATGCACAAGGCACGAATGGTGCAGAGAATCTCGCTAGTTCCGGTCGAAGAGCGCCTTAGAGCGATAGGTGAGGCAGGATACAACACCTTCCTGCTCAAGACCAAAGACATCTTTCTGGACATGCTCACGGACAGCGGTGTGAATGCGATGAGCGATAACCAGTTTGCTGCCTTCATGAACGCGGACGATGCCTATGCAGGCAGCATGACGTTCTATGATTTTGCGAAAGCCGTGGAAGACGTGCTAGGCTACAAACACGTCATGAACGTGCATCAGGGAAGAGCCGCCGAGCATCTGCTGGCGAAGGTTTTCGCCAAACCAGGCGACGCTATTCCAACGAATTACCATTTCACAACCACCAAAGCGCACATTGAACTGATAGGAGCATCATGCCTCGAGATCTACTACGACGAGGCGTTGAAAACCGAGAGTTCCAATCCATTCAAGGGAAACATGGACCCTGAGAAACTCAGGAAAGTAATCGAGAAGTACGGCAAAGAGAAGGTCCCATTTGTCCGAATGGAAGCAACAACAAACCTCATCGGCGGCCAGCCATTCTCCATGGCAAATCTGAAAGAGATTAGAAAGATCTGCGACAAGCATGGTCTGATTCTCGTTTTGGACGGAAGCCTCATTTCCGAAAATGCATACCTGATCAAGCAGCGGGAGAAAGGATACGAGAACAAGAGCGTCGCAGAGATAGTTCGAGAGATATGCGGCCTTGTCGACCTGTACTACATGAGCGGAAGAAAGAACACCTCCGTTAGAGGAGGTCTGATAGCGACAAACAACAAGGAACTGTTCGACAAGATCAGACCATGGCTTCCAGTCTACGAGGGCTTCTACACATACGGAGGCATGTCGATGAGAGAAGTCGGCGCCATGGCAGTCGGAATGAGAGAAATGGTGGATCCTGCCGTCGCAGGTTCCTCCGTGGAGCAGATAAAGTACTTTGTTGGAAAGCTAGTCGAGACTGGAATCCCGGTTGTTACACCGCCAGGCGGACTGGCCTGTCACCTGGACGCCATGAGATTCCTTCCGAACGTTCCTCAATCCCAGTATCCGGCTGGATCACTGGCGGCCGCCCTCTACATATCATCCGGGATAAGAAGCATGGAGAGAGGAACTGTCTCCATGGATAGAGACAAGGAAGGCAAGGAAGCGTTGGCCGACATAGAACTGACAAGGATCGCACTTCCAAGAAGAGTCTACACAGTATCACACATTGAATACGCTGTTGACAGAATAAACTGGCTGTACAAACATCGGGAACTGGTGAAGGGGCTGAAATTCGTATTTGAGCCGCCAGTGCTCAGGTTCTTCGACGGAAGGCTCGAACCCATAGGCAATTGGGGAAGAGAACTGGCCGACGCTTTCAAGCGAGAAATAGGCGATCACTGACAAGTATAGAGTGGCAACCGTCCAACGCAACATGGGTTGCATGACACGTCGCCCTACAACAGGCAATTCTCATCTGTGCGCCTCAGAGAACGAGATTCCCTGTCATTTCGCGGCAATTTCGGGGGCAACTCTGATTTGCGATTGATCGCTGAATGAAGCTCTTGGTATCTTCCTCAGTGTTCGGTCCCCAGTCCATGTAGCGGACAACTTCGGGATCAGAAGCGTAACTATGCACTGCCTGCCAATCGGATTCTTTGAAGCCTCGTAGCAGAAGTCGGCCTGTTCGAATTATTTCCAAGAACTCGCCTTTAATGCTAGGTCCAATGTGCAGTTCGCTATAAGTCGTTTCGAGCAATGAGAAACCGCTGGCGTTTCTTCGCATGTGACCTTATGAAAGGCGTTTTGCGTTGACTCCGCAAACATCCGCCGATTGGCGAAAAGTGATGGCGGGCCCGGTGGGGTTTGAACCCACGACCCTCGGCTTTCCTCGTTCCCTGGAAGCTTAGAGGGCCGATGCTTTAGACACCCGATTTGCTTTCCGTATGTGGGTGCTGTCCGGGCTGAGCTACGGGCCCGCTATGCGCACAATAAGCACTTGCTCATATCTACTTTCTTGCGTCCGTCTTCTTGAGTGTGAGACAGAGCGGACCGTTCTGATCCTATTCAACGTAGATCGCGGGTCGGAATGGCTGAGCCGTCTTGGCTCGTCCTTTCGGATCATACTTCCCGCCGTCCGATTCGTCGAAAACGATGATTTCACACTTGAACTCTTTGCCGAGGAATGCAACAGCGTTTTCTAGTGCATCTCGCTCGTTGATCCTTCCCAGCCTACGTCGCTTCTCCTGCATGTCTGAGGCGGTGGCTTGCATGTCCTTTGCGAGTCTAGGGGCGAGTTTGGATATCTCTTTCATCTTTCCCCTCAGAGTTGGGTCGGATGATCCGGCCTTCATCAGGTCTGGCACCCCCAGCGGACCCTTGGCCGAGATTTCGAGCGCCTTCAAATACAGTAGCCATTTCCATTCTGCCGCCGTGTACAGGTAGAGCTTCTTCGGACTCATCCCAGTCGTCTTCAGGATACTCGCTACGTCCTCCATGGTTGTTCGAACGAGATTCTCGATCTCTTCGGCTCGCGCATCGGTCATCGTCATGTCAGGTTGTGGCCAGTCTGCGGTTGAGACGAATCCCTGCTTCCCCATCATGCTCCAAATCGTTTCGGAGATGAATGGAGTGAACGGGGCCATCAGTCGAACACGCACGTCAAGCACCTTGCTGACAACATCGGCGTTCACTCCAGACCGAGCGGCTGCTCGTCTCATGTACCATGAGAGGTCCTGCTCAAGCTCGTAGAGGGCATGATGAACTGCCTCTCGTGCACGCAACTTGTCCATCGCGGCCGTCGTGTCCCTGATGCAGCTCTGAAGTCTGCTCAGAATCCATTTCTCTTCGTTACCACCATGAACACTGCCGGCTCCGTTAGCGTGCCCTTCAATAATCGATCGGGCGGAGGCGTACATTCGTTCGATTCTTTCCCTGAGCGAAGCCGCGGCTTGATGGCTGAATTCCACATCTTGTATCAACTCCGCGGCTGAAACTGTCGACAGTCTGACAGCATCTGCGCCGTGTTGGGCGATTGCCTCTCGTAGTGGGATGATGTTGCCGAAGGATTTGGACATCTTCGCGTGTTCCATGAGGACGCTTCCGTTCGTGACGATCTGGCGAGGCCAGTTCTCTCGCGGGAATATGGCGGCGTGGTTGAAGATGTAGAATGTCAGATGATTTGGTATCAGATCCCTACCCGAATGTCTCGAGTCAACCGGGTAGAAGTATGCGAACTCGTCATGCATCATTTTCAACTTCGAACTCTCGACGCTGGCGGACTTCGCAAGCTGTTCCGGGGCTCCCTGACCAAGGAGCAGATAATCAAGCACTTCGTCTGGGAGTTGCTCTGGCTTCAGTCTCAGTTTGCTGATCTGTTTGGCGAGCGTGTAGTAGGCCATGTAGATTACTGAGTCGGAGAGACTCTCGATTATCCAGTCGGGATCCCATGGCAAGTGGGTGCCGAGCCCTAACTTTCTTGCACAAGCCTTCTCTCTCAGCCACCCGATTGCATAGTCGATCTCAACACGGAATTCTTCGGGCAGGATGCTCATTGATTTGAGGCATTCACGCGCAAGCGCCTTCCATTCTGCATCGCCATAGTTGATGAACCACTGATTCTCGAACATCTTCACGACGCATTGCGTGCCGCATCTGCAAGTGACTGGCCTGTTGATGATTTCGTACATGACATCGGCTCCTCCCTTGGCGATCAGGTCGTCCCGTACTCTGTCCCTTGCTTGAGCCACAGAGAGTCCTGCGTACGCGCCGGTATCGTTTCTCATTCGCCCAGAATGGAACTCTTTGCTGTAGATTTCAGTGGTAGCCTCTTCGAGCTTGGGGTCAGTCTGCTGTGTTATGCCGAGTCTCTTCACGACATCGACTGCGGGGAAATCTGAGAATCCGTCAAGAGTGACCACACCAATCGGCGTAAGTTTCACGACTGCTTCCCTCTCAATCCCATGACGCTTCAGGAGTTCCGAGTTCTGCTCAAGGTCGATGAGCGCCTGATAGTCATACGGAGCATGAGCGGGAACCGACATCACGACGCCGGTCGCACTCTCGGGATCCACAAACTCCGCAGGCAGAACTATCACCGGCGCACTGGTCATGGGGTTTGCCGCAGTCTTTCCGACAAGCTTTGACCCCTTAATGCGTTCGACGACGGTTGCCTTGCGGTTCTGATACTCCAGTTTCTGAAGACACGGCTCACTGATTATCCAGTCCTCACCGTCAACTCTCGCTTTCACGTACACGATCTCGGGTTTGACCCAGATGTTCGTGACACCGAATATCGTCTCCGGCCTCAGAGTCGCCGTCGGCAGGAACGCGCCTCCCATCTTGAACTTCAGTAGTACGTACTGCCCGATCTCTGGTTCAACGTCGCCAACCGTGTCGTGTTGACCCACCGGGTTACCATCATTCGGGCACCACCCCACAGGGTGACTACCCTTTGTGATGAGTCCTTTCTCTCGCAGTTTCCGGAATTGCCACTCGATGAAGCGACTGTATGTTGGGTCTATCGTCGTGAACTCCCTGCGCCAGTCGATTGAGAAGCCCATCTCCTTCATTCCACGCTTCAATTCCTCGTGGAAGTAGCGGGCTATCTCGATCGGCTCGACGAAATCCTTCAGCTTCTCTTTCGGCACGTGATAGACGCGCAGGAAATCATCTACCAGTTCCGGGTCTCCTTTGGCGATACGCTCAGCCATCGCGAGGATCGGTGTCCCGGTGTAGTGGAACGCCATTGGGAACAGAACGTTGTATCCTCTCATTCGCAGGTATCTGGCATGCACATCTGTCAGCGTGTATGTTCTGGCGTGTCCGATGTGTTGCGGGGAGTTAGGGTATGGGTAGGCGACTGTGATGAAGAACTTCTTCTTGGCCGGATCGGGGTCAGCTTCGAAGATCCGTGCCTGCTCCCATTCCTTCTGCCATTTCTCTTGAATGGCATTCCAGTCGATGACCACCAAGTCTCACCTCTTCAGATGTGATTGGACGACCTTCTTTGCGCTAGTGAGAACAGTTTCAGCCTTGGCAAGTTTGGTTCCGCCTCCTTGACCGAAGTACTCTTTCCCACCGCCTCCACCGCCCACAAGTTTCGCCAACTCTCCAGCAACTTTGCCCGCATGCATACCTGCTTTGATCGCGTTCTTCCCGGCGGCAACAAAGATGCGGACGCTCTCCTTGACAAGAGCCACAACGAGCACAGCGCTTGGATCAGCTTCCACGACCTGGTTTGACAATGCAACGACATCCTCTTCCTCGCCGACTCTCTTCAGAGTCGTTGCCAGTTTGATCTTTCCAACCTTCTCGGCATGCAAGAGAAGGTCCTTTGACTCGACAGCTGCGAGCTGTTCTCGGACATCTTGAAGGCGCTTGGTCAGGCGGTCCTTCTCTTCGCTGATCGATTTCGCGTATTCGTCCACTTTCTCCAGCGGGGCGTCTAATGCTGCGGCACTCCTCTCCAGTATTGCCTGTCGATCCTGAGTGGCCTTGAGTGCGGCTGATCCGGCTGCGAATATGAGGCGTTCGACGCCGTCTTGGACGCGCTCATTCTTGAGGACCTTGATCAGTCCGATCTCGCCTGTGTTCTTCACGTGGGTTCCGCCGCATGCTTCTACGTCCCAGTCACCGGTCTTGACTACCCTGATTTCTCTTCCTGGGACTACTCCGCCTTGGTAGAGGATGAAACCGTACATCTCCTCGGCTTTCTCTCGTGGCATCCACGAGGCCTCGACCGGGACGCATTTCATGACTAGGTTACAGGCGAGCCGTTCGATCTCTGCGACCTGCTCGTCTGTGATCCTTTCATAGTGAGAGATGTCCAAGCGAACGCTGTCGACTCCTTTCTGAGCGCCTGATTGCCAAGCGTGTTGCCCGAGCACTCTCCTAGCGGCCCCAAGCACAATGTGAGTGGCCGTGTGATGACGCATCAGAGCGGTTCGGCGTTCCCAGTCAATCCTCCCCTTTACAGCCTCGCCTTCTTTTGGCATCGGCCCTTCGATCTGATGCAGTGAGACGGTTCCGACGCGTCGGACGTCAACCACTTTCGCCGAGCCATTGGCGGAAGCTATGATCCCGTGATCCGCAAGTTGTCCTCCTCCTTCTGAATAGAAACAGGTCTGATCCAGCACGAGGTACTTGTTGTCGACGGTACCGAGTGCCTTTGCCTCGAATTCCTGCTGGTAGACATCCTTGTAGTACAATGGTGTCGTCTCAGGGAATCCCGCAACCTTCTCTTTCAGAAGTTTCTCTGATTCGTCTTCCGCCTTGCTAGCTGCGGCCAGATGCTTCTCCGCAACCATTCCGAAGAAGTTGCCGGGAACATCGACTTTGATTCCTTCTTTCTCGGCTTCATCTCGCACGATATCGGGAACGAGTCCATGCGAATCGTACAGCTGAACTAGGGTGTCCGTGGGTATGGTGTCTAGACCTTTGGTTTTGAGCTCGGCTGAGATGCGTTTCACCATCTCGCTTCCTCGATCCAGAGTCTTCTTGAACTTCTCCTCCTCGACCCGCAAGGCCTCAAGTATCTCGTTCCGCATCTCGACGAGATGTGGGAAGTCTCTGCCCCAGTGAGAGATCTGCATCTCAGTGATCTCGCCCATCCGACCCTCAATGCCCAGCAGTCGTAGCATGCGGTAGGTTCTCCGAATCAGCAGCCGCGTCAGATAGCCAACGGCCACATTCGAAGGAACAACTCCCTCAGCCAACAGGAATGAGATCGCCTTGGTGTGATCTGCGACTGCGGATGCTCTCTCGATCGGAGCTATGACCTTCTCGAGCTCACGCCAGTCCATTCCAAGCCTTTCTGCAACCTTCTTGCGTGCCTCGACCCGGTCGGAGGTCTTCTCGATGTTCATGATGCCGGAGACTTTCGTGTTCTCGATCATGATCTTCGGATCAATGCTCGCTCCTGCGAGCGAGAGAATCCGGTCAAGTATAGGGCCATAGATTACTGAGAAACAGCTCGGAGACGCCTGCGTAAGCCATGCCCATCTTTCAATACCGTATCCAGTATCCACGGTCTTGATCGGAAGCGACACTAGCTGGTCGCCGATCACCTTGTACTGCATGAAGACGAGCGTAGAAATCTCAAGGCCATTCACGCAGGCTTCAAGGTCAGGTCCAGCGTTTCCTCCACCAGACCAGAAGTGTTCCTTGTATGTTGCCAGCTCAGACTTGACACCTAGCTTCTCTGTGAGCAGTTCATGGTGGTATCGGATCGTCTGGTCCTTCCAGTACACCTGTTTGTCTGGGTAGTTGAATGCGTGATGCCCGCCCATCTCGAAGATGAGGAGATGTCTCCCGGCCGTCGGGCCAACATTATCCAGATCCGTGAATCGCAAGCAAGGTTGGCTGACGACCAGCGGGTTCGCCGGCGGAGGGATCACACCCTCCGTCACAAGTGGCTGAAAGTCGAAGATTGACGCTCCAACAAGATAGACGTCGTCGCGCCACCGAGCAACCACAGGATAGGGCTTAATGATCTTGTGTCCGTTGCTCTCAAAGAACGAGAGAAACGTGTCACGAGCTTCTCTGACTGATAATCTAGTGCGAGCGGGTGAGTTGCCTATGAATGTGTACTCTTCACAGGGGACGTCTCCGCAAGTCTGCCGATCGGGGACCTGTGTCCAGAAGTGGCTGCCACAGGCGACGCATCGTCGTCTAACGAATTCTGACTCTTTGAAGAAAGGAACCGCAAACTCGTTCTCATCAATGTCCACTAGGCGTCCCTCCGAGCCAACAAGGCAGAGGACGTTGTGTAGTACAAAGAACTTTCTTGCTCTGCCCTGTCAGCTACTGGGCAAGAGCAAGTGCGTGTTTTTGAGAGCGTACAATTCAGAACAGGCACGCAGGAACTAACCGAAGAGCGCGCCTAGTCCGGCCAGCGCCTCTTCTTCCTTCTTCTTGTCCTCTTCTGGTTTCTTCTCTTCCTTCTTTCCTGCTAGAGCGGCTGCTGCTGGTGCCGCGGCAGCAACGGGTGCTGCCTTCGCTGCCTTCAGCGCCTCATCGATCTTGACTTCGGAAAGAGCGGCTACAAGCGCCTTTACCCTGCCGTCTTCCGGCTTCACACCGGCTGCAGTAAGGATCTTGGCTACATTTGCTTCGTTGACTGGTTGAGCTGCCGAGTGCAGCAGCAATGCGGCGTACATATACTTCATGACTCGCACCTTGTACTAGGATTCGCCAGCTACCGCTTCCCCTTCTTTTCAACCTTTTTCTTTTCTTTGGGTTTCGCTGCAGGCGCCTTCGCTGGTGGTGGCTTCTCTTCACGTGGTTTTGCCTCTGGCGCTTTTGGCGGAGGCGGTTTTGCTTCCGGTGGCTTCGCTACTGGTGGTTTCTTCTCAGGTGGTTTCGCCTCAGGTGGTTTCACTTCAGCCGGTTTCTCTTCTTGGGGCGGGGCACGAGCCACAATGTCCTCTCGTGCCGCGACTTCACTGTTGATTTGAGCTGCAGCGTCGGATAGAACCCTCATCTCGGAGTAGGCTTGCTTGATGAGGTCCGCGACGTTCTCTGAGGTTGGGAACTCTACCTCGTTCGCCAGGTAGAGCGCTTCACGGAAGGCGCTACCTATTATCGCCTCGGCTGTTTCGGGGAGAACATATTCTGTCTCAACTGCCAACGCTAACGCGTCTCGCCAGGCCTCGGCAAGGTTGCTCTTGTATGATTCAATGTCGAAGACGAGGTCTTCGAGTTTGAGGACAATCCCTTGGTCGAAGGCCCGCACTATCGAAAGGCCTGCTTCCATCGGCTTCATGCCGAGCTTCGACAGGAGAGAGGCCAGCTTCGGTGATATCGTGTCACCCTTGTCGGCCACAACTGTATCCTTGGCAACCCAGATGCCGCCGCCTTCGATTCTTGTTGGAACCTTCACTTCACTAAACTCGCTGATGACAGGACCTGGCTGCAGGCCTGTATTGCCTGCAGCGATCATGATGTCACTGCTCGCGACGTCACCAGCCTTTGCGGGAACACGGACCTTGTTCTTGTTCAGGAAGAGAATCAACGCGTACGGGTTCATGCCGGTAAACAAGATCAAACTCGAGCCGGAAAGCCCACCAGTGAAGTCGCCGATGTTAGGTTTCTTCTCTCCCAGTGCATCTGCTGCCTTCTTGAAAATCGTGTTCTTCGCCACGAGAACCTCGGCTTGACCGCGGAGCTTCTTTCTGATCTCCTGGATCTGTGATGACCTGACTTTCCGCAAGTCGGCGACAGCCACAACAGGGTACTTCTCGATCAGCTCTGCGAGCCTCTGGAACATCTCCTTCTTCCAAGACGCTACGCGCGCAACTTGTCTCGTGAGCATCGGCTAACCCTTCCCGATCTGGACCTTCACTGGTTTGCCCATCGTGGTCTTGACCAGAACTTGGCGTATGTTCTTGGCCCCACGCTCCAGCTTTGCTTCGACTCTGCTGAAGACAGCCAAAGCGTTCTCGGCGATCTTTTCGTCGGGCATCTTCTCAGTTCCAATCCGGCACTGGACTACTGGCTGGTCTCTTACTCTCACTCGGATCAGTTTCCTGTGGCTATTGACGATTTGATCGATCGGAGCGTTCGGAGGAACAGGTGTCGGCATCTTGCCTCTCGGCCCCAGGATCGGCCCGATCGTCTTTCCAACGAGAGGCATCAAAGGTGCCTCAGCAATGAAGTAATCATACTCGGTAACTAGCTTCCTAGTCGCCTTCTTGTCCTTGCCCAACTTGTCAAGGTCTTCTCTGGCAAGCACAAGGTCAGCTTGGCCTGCTTTTGCCCTCGTTGCCAAGTCTCCGCTTGCGATTACACATATCTTGGTCTCTTTGTCGAGGGAGTTCGGAAGCTCCACGGACTCGTTCAGCCTATTCTCGGGTTTCTTGAGGTCGATCTCTCTAAGCTTAACAATGAGTTCCACGGACTGGCTGAATTCGCGTTTGGCTTCCGGTTTCCTGATCTCTCCTAAGGCTGTGAGAAGTTGATCCTTGGAGAGAGGCAATCGCGTTTTCCTTCTGGGGGTTTCCGCACGGGGATGCTCGGAGATTCATAAAAACGTTTGGAGAAAGGACCCACGGCTATAACGCTCCGAACCAAGACCCGGGAGGACCCAGCGAGCGACTCGGATTGATCTCTATCTCAGGACATGACCGTCAGTTCTGGGCTCAGCTTTATAGTGGAGACTCGGTTCCTTAGAACCTTCGTCCCATTCAAGTGATGCTCGTTGACTGAAGTCAAGACCTTCAGAATCACAGGTGAAGTGAAGAAAGCCCACGCCACAATGCCATTCTCATCGGAGATCAGGGCGATGAAAGACCAAGATGCGATTGAGAGAATCTACACCGACATGGGAAGCAGACACAAGGCTAAAAGACGCGAAATCAAGCTCACCCATATTGAGGAACTGAAGAGCGTCGAGACGGAGACTGCGAAGAGTGGCAAGTGAAGAGGAACAACTCAGACAGGGTCTCGTACAGCAGAGAGTCTATGAGGGGTCAGCCCGGACGCTTCAGGCAAGACTTGACATCATCAACGCGGCGATGAACGAGTTTGCGCTAGCGTCTTCCACACTCGAAGGCATTAAGAGCCAGAAATCAGACGCGGACGCCCTGATACCAGTTGGGGGCGGCTCATTTGTACGAGCGAAGCTTGCGGACATCTCAAAGATCGTGGTGGGGGTAGGCGCAGGAGTCGCCATCGAGAAACCAATCGATCTTTCGATCACTGAGATAAAGGATCGAATAGCAGACTTGGACAAGGCTCGTACTACACTTCAGGAGCAGCTGAATCAAACCCTGATCAGGCTCGAGGAGAACCGCGAGAAGCTCAACGAGATTGTGAAGAAGCAAGGCGGCGAATCGATCACCGTAATCTAGGAAGATTCACGCAGAGAACAGACACGGCAGCTGCACATTACCTCGGTGTCTGAGATTGTTTGAGAAGCTCAGGTCTGGCCTAAGCTCAGCAGTGGAGAAGATCTCGAAAACGGAGCTTGCTGGAAAAGACCTTGAGCAGCTATTGCAGGAACTCAAGACGACTCTTGCCGAGAACGATGTCGCCTACCCGATCGCGGAACGCATTTGTGACGGCATAAGACAAAAGGCAGGAAGTGTGCAAGTTACACGCCTTGGTGACCGACGACAACCCTTGATGGCGATCATTCGTGAAGTTCTGCTTGATGTGCTGAAGGACAGCGGCGAGGCCAGCTTCTTCGACAAGATAGAAGCAAAGAAACAGGCGCATGAACCTGCCATCGTTGTCTTCGTCGGCATAAATGGAACAGGCAAGACCACCACGATCGCGAAGATTGCCCACCTCCTCAGGCAACGTGGGTACACAGTGGTGATAGCATGCGCCGACACTTACCGAACAGGCTCCATCGAACAGCTTGAAGAACACGCAAGACGCGTCGGCGTGAAGACAATCAAGCACACCTACGGTGCCGACGCTGCAGCCGTCGCCTTTGATTCGATCAACCATGCCCGCGCGAACGGAATAAACACAGTCCTGATTGACACTGCTGGAAGAATGCAGACGAAACGAAACCTGCTTGAAGAGATGAAGAAGATCGTGCGCGTCGCATCGCCGGATTTCGTCATGTTGGTTGTTGATTCCCTGACTGGGAACGATGCTGTCGAGCAGGGAAGATCGTTCAGCGAGTCTGTAAGAATAGATGGTATTACTCTCACCAAACTTGATGCCGACGCAAGAGGAGGAAGTGCTATCTCGCTTGCAGCCGAAATCGGCAAACCTGTAATCTTTGCGGGAACAGGTCAAGCCTACGAGGATCTGATCTCATTCGACCCGAAAGCAATCGTGGATAGAATCGTCGGTTGAACTCACCCGAAGGCTCGAGACGTATTGCACGATGACTGTTCTGATAGTAGCCTCTGAGAGAGATCCGGCAGGACTCAACATAGTGTCCTGGCTTGTCCGCGACTACGGGTTCGATGTGTCCCCGGAGCACTTGGATCATGGAATCCTCCAAAAAGACAATGTCTTACTCGCTCGGATCAAGGAGGAATCCATCTATGCCGACTCAGTTGACTCGCTCGTCGACACAGATGCGATCATCTTTGCGTCAAAGCATACGAGCGAAAAGGGCGATCCGAGTCTGACTGTTCATTGTACGGGCAATGTCCTCAACGAAGCCCCCTATGGAGGCAAACCCAGAAGCCTCGCACTAGTCGAACCCAATAGGATGAGAGCAGCACTACTCTCGTTGGTTGAGAGCCGCGAAGAACTTGGGTTACCGTACCTAGTTTCTCTCGAAGCCACTCACCATGGACCCACAGAACTTCGAGTGCCGTCAATGTTCGTTGAGATCGGGAGCTCTGCAAGACAATGGGAAGATCCATTGGCGGGAAAGGCCGTGGCTCGTGCAATCTGGACGGCCGCAATACGTCCTTCTGACGGAGTTCAAGCCGTTGGTTTCGGAGGGGGCCACTACTCTTGGAAGCACACAGAAGCAGTCGTGAAGAAGCAATTCGCCCTGGGACACATTCTCTCCAAGTACTTCTTCCAGAACTACGATCCAACCATCATAGAGCTTGCCTTCCGTAAGACCGTGGGCGACTGCTCACATGCCGTCATAGACAAGAAGGGAGTGCGCGGAATCGAACGAAACACTCTGGTCGAGTTCCTGAAGAAGTCAGGCCGAGAGATCGTGATGATGTGAATGGCTTGTCTTCCTGACTCGAATCCACTCATCACGAGGCTCTTCGACAAAGGTCACGCCGGCGAAGAGCAGGAAAACGACTTGGATACCTCAAATTTCAAGGGGCAGTTTCCCAGATATTCGACACACTTACGTCTAGCTCTCCGCTTCCGCTTTCATCCCCTCTTCCCGAACAGCTGAGATTGCCCTCAGGCTTCGACCTTCCTGAACCAGCCCCCGCTAGCCCCATGGAAATGAGGCGGCTCAACGAAGTCAAGGTCTGTATAGTGATGAACGAGAAACTAGCCGGGCTCTGTCTCCCAGACGCCAAGGGAAAAATAGACTTCAGCGCCGGATTCGCCAGCAGGAAACCGAGATTCCACAAGTGGTGTAAAGATCTTTTCTTGCATTACTGGGAAGAAGCAAAGAAAGCCCAATGAGCACATGAGCGCCGTTTGGTCAAAGTACCTTGAATTTCAGGGAGCACTTTCCCATATATATTTGGACGACCCCCTAAGACGTCGAACCTTTCCTTTGTTCGCAAAGATCTTGGATGATTGCCTTGGTCTATATCGATAGGATCTGGCTCGTTGTTGGTCCTGCTTACATTCGGCTGTCAACAGTGATAACGTTCTTCGCAGTTTTCGTATTCGTGGCGTGGAGATTTCGCGCCAGTCCAAAGACGGCATTGTACAACGGAGTAATAGCTGGGCTGGCCACCCTCAGTCTGTATGAAGTCCTCTTCAACATTACAGGCGGGTTCCCGCCGACCGATATGCTCCCCTTCTGGGGAGTCGCCACACTGGTGGGCTCCATGATTCTCGGGCTACTGCAGACGAAGAAACATTTCACGCCTTCAAGGCTGCCCTTGGCATTGCTTCTTGCTTTCGCACTTGATTGGTTAGTGTGGATTGCAGTCGGCTTTCCCTTCAACTTGCCAACGTCACAGCCGCTCAACTTGCTCGGAGAAGCATTGAACGCGAGCACGAAGATGCTTCTTCCGTTCGGCTACGCCACGGGATTGCGAGAGCGACGATAGCCGACCCACTTACAGCCAGGTCTCTTTCCAGTTCCGCCCCGTCTTCCTTATGTCGCCCAAGCTGGGTCACTTCCTCAGTGTTCGGATGGCTCCCCCAAACTACAAAGCATGAGATCCTAGCTGGCGCAGCGGTCAAGAAGTTCCTCGAACTGCGTGACCAAGCGCCTCGGTGCGGGCGCAGAAATGGCTGCGAGACTCGGATGTTTCTCGTGCGGCAGTTGAAGTCGAAGGACGCCCGCGCGAACCCGCTATTCGCGGATCTCTTCCGTGAAGTTCTCTAGCCATGCTGTGGAGAGAGGAGTCAGGAACAGCCTCAAGTTAGCACGTGCATGTTTTGCCTGTTGCAGAGGACTCCTCCAATAGTCAGCATCTTTCTTTCCTAGACAACATGTAAATATGCTTGCTTATCACGTTCAGTATGCCGATTGAAATGGTTCAACGCACCTTCACTGTTCGTCTAAGGAAGGATGAGGAATCCGGTTACTATGCGGCTAGATGCGTCGAGCTGCCTGAGGCCATCAGCCAGGGCAAAACCGAGGAAGAGGCCATCACCAATCTGAGGGAAGCCCTTGAACTCGTCCTCGAAGAGTACGAGTACGAAGCCAAGAAGGAAGGCGACAAGCTGATACCCATCGTTGTCTGAAAAACTTCCGGTCTTATCGGGAAAAGAAATTATTAAGGCCTTTGGCTAAGGTAGGCTTCGTCCCTATCAGACAGAAGGGTAGTCACGTTTTCCTGAGACATGCTGATGGTAGACGCACAGTCGTACCTCTTCACGAGGAGGTCAACAAGTCCACGGTCATGGACATAATAGAACAGACTAAGTTGACTAGAGGAGAGTTCCTGAAGCTTCTCAAATGAAACATCCAATCCCCGTGCCCTTCAGTCTGAGCCGGAATCCGTTTGAAACCATCTGGCTCCCAACCTTAGGGCCTCCTTGAACCTGAATCTGAATCCGAGATCTAGAAATCAGAGTCACTGTTTTGAATCGGAGGTGAGTCTGCTAAGGTATGCGGAGCGCGGATCGGATTGTTGATGGCCCCTGCTGCAACGAGCATCGGCACGCCCACTGAGATTGCAATCCAAAGTTTCCTTGCGAGTTTCAAGCTATCCATGCGCGGCTCTTGACTGCTCGTTTCTCACCTAGACAGGGCTTTCAGCTCTTCTCGCCGCTTGCGTATGGATTCCTTGGTGAATTCGAGCCGCGTCCAGAAAGTCTTGAATCCAGCGCATAGACTCCTACCGTACTGATGCTATCGAAAATATGTGGGGTTTTGGGCTTGGATACCTTAAATACGGCTCATCGATATTAGGCGGCGTGCTCAGAACGAGATCGACAATCAGATGAGGAAGCCCAATTGTCCGCTCGGAATTTCATCGGATCCGTCAGAAGACTGCTTCACGTGACGACACGACCCACTCGGGACGAGATATCGCTGATGGTGAAGATCAGTTTTCTTGGAATCGCGATAGTTGGCGGGCTTGGCTACGTTGTGCGCATGCTCTTCCTCTTCGTCGGTCTGCTTCCAAAATGAGTTCGAGGTAGCCTCTGTTGTCGAATCAGAACCAGCAGCAAAAGAGCGTCATCTTCGCGGTCAGGACCACAAGTGGACAGGAGAAGACGGCGACCGAGCTCATAGCTTCGAAAGCAGGAATGAAGAAGTCACCTGTCTACTGCCTGCTTGCCCCTGAAGTGATCAAGGGCTACATATTCATCGAGGCAGCCGGAGCCCACATTGTCGATGATGTGATCTCAGGCGTCCGACACGCAAGGGCTCGAACGAAAGGAGTCGTTTCTCCTCAGGCCATGGAGCGGTTCATCATCACAAAGCCTGTCATAGAGGACCTTTCGGTAGGAGATTCCGTTGAGGTTGTTGGAGGCCCATTCCGAGGCTTGAGAGCGAAGATTACCGACGTCGACAAGATGAAGGAGGAAGTCACAATCGAGCTGCTGGAGGAAGGTTTTGCCACACTTCCGATCACAGTACACGCTGACTATGTGAAACTGGTTTCGCGAGTAGGTGCAGTAACTGGGAGAGAAGAAGCAAGTTGAGGCCCTCCTAGGCGGTGGTGAGGTCACTGCGGGCCCACCGCTTGGACCGGCTCTCGGGCCGCTTGGAGTGAACGTGCTCCAGATTGTGAACCGAATCAATGAGCTCACCAAAGCCTATGCGGGCATGAAGGTTCCCGTCAAGGTCATCGTGGACACTGATACGAAGGATTTCGAGGTCGAGATCGGAACCCCGACCACATCTGCTCTCATCGTCAAGGAGCTCGGCATAGAGAAAGGCTCAGGCAGTCCGAAGGCTGAGAAGGCCGGCAATCTGACGGTGGAGCAGGTCGCGAAGATAGCTATGATGAAGCTTCCAGGAAGCTATGCATTATCGAGTACAACTGCGGCAAAAGAGATTCTCGGAACCTGCGTCAGCATGGGCATCACGGTTGATGGAAGAGACCCTCGAGAAGTCCAGAAGGAGATCTCTGAGGGAAAGTGGGACAAGCTGTTTAAGGCGTGAGGCACGGAAGCCCTGCCTTAGCAATCCACACTATTCGATTCCAAGCGATCTCGTAATCGCCATTAGCTCGGGCCCACTGGTCAGCGGTCCCACGACGGCTCCCTTGGTGTTCGCTAGGAGACCGGCCCTGATATAGGGGACTCCTCCGTTTATTGTGCCTGGCTCAACCGGAACCTTCAATGTCTTTTCAATCACTGCTCGTTCGTGGTCCGTTATGGAGCGGTGAGCCAGCACGCCCTTGTTGGTCGCAACGGCCAGCGATCCAACATACGGAAGCCCCCCAATCGATGAAGTGACGATTTCGACGCCCAGTGTCTCCGCGACTGCTTTGCCGAGGGACTCCGACGCACCGGGGTGTATGACTGCACCGTTGTCGTTTGCCAACACAAGATTGCCTAGGGCAGTCCATCGTTCCTGTAGGACTCTCACTTTCGTTTCAAGGCTATCCTGAATCACTTTCAGTTCGTGGTCTCGGATTATGCTTGGAAGAACCATCCCGTTCGAGTTGGCTGCAACTAGAATGCCAACCAGCGCGCATCCTCCGATGTTCGTCACGCAAGACTGAACGCCCAAGTACTCTCGGAATCTGTCGACCCTACTTCTGGGTATCCCTTGTGGGAGGATAGCCGTCTTCTCGTTTGAGTGACAGTAGACTCCGATGTTTGGGCTACCATAGACGTCGGCGCGCAGAATCCCCAACTAGGCGACCACCGGCGCCGGCAAATCCATCAAGACCCAGAACTGTTCCGAGCCGTCTCCAGCATGAATCCTCAGATGAACCTTTGGAAGTCTAGGCGGCGGTCGCAGGGTACACTATCACCCTGCCTTCCTTGTCTTTGACCAACCGCACCTTGATCTGTCTAGGTGGTTTGCTGATGCCCCTTGCCCAAAGCTCTTGGTTTACCTCGTTGCTGATCTCGACCTTCTCTGTCTTCATGTGTCGCTTGACAAAGTCACGGAGCATCCTTGAGGCTCTAGGCGTTCGCTTCCCTCTTGGCGTCGCCCAGACTCTTCGAAATGGAATCGTGTAGATGCGTTCCTCAACGACCTCGATCTCCTCGCCTTCTTCCTCTGCCTCCTCTTCTTCTGCTGCCTCTTCCGCTTCTTTCTCCTCGGGTTTCTCCTCAGCAGCTTCTTCGGCAGAGGGTTCCTCTTCTGCCTCCTCTTCCTCGACTCCTTCTGCGACTTCCCCCTCACCAAGAACCTCGGAAGCCACTTCTTCCTTCTCTTCCGTCACTTCGTCTGGACTAGACGTCTTCTTGCTCAATCAAGTCACCTCATACATTCAGTCTGCCTTCACGCCAGTTCTTCTTCTTCGGGTGACTCCTGACGTGGCCTCGGGTCTTCGCGATTACCCAAGTCGGCACGGACTTTCTCATTCTTTGAGCTCTTGCAAGACGTTTCTTCTTGGCGGTGGGTTTGTGTGTTGCCAACTCACATCCTCCTGATCTTGATGTCCTTCTTTTGTGATTGAAGACGAACAAGCGCGTCCTTGAGCTGTGCATCAGATATCGGCAGCTTAACTTTGCCCGTCTGTGCTAGCTGAATCAGTTGAAGTTCAAGCTGAGCTGCGAAATCAGGCCTAACCATCCTTATGTTCGTGAGTCTCTGCCTCGCTTCCATTGTGAGTATTCTCTTGAGGATCGCTTGCTTCTGAGCCACGACCTGCTGCTGGACTTCAGCTCGCTGCTCTTCCTCTGCAGCGGCGCGCTGTAGCTCAGCGAGCCGTCTTCTCCTCAGCTGTTCTAGCTCTTCCTCGCCCAGCTCATCCTCACTCATTGCTTCGAGCCCTCTCCGGAGCCGCTCCCCTTCAATATCTCCGCTGAGACCCTATTGAGCAGACTAACGCCTTCTCCTGAGAGTTTCCTACCTTTCGGACCTTCCTTAATCACGAGACCGGCTTTCTCCAACTGCTGAAACGGCTCTCTGATCGCAGACCCCCCACTTGGCTTGGCATGCTCTATGCTCGTTCCCTTCCTCTTTCTGCCGCCATACTCAACCCGGAGTCTCTGGGTTCCAATTGGACCGTGAATGTAGAGCTTCCTAAGAAGTGAAGCGCATCTGACGTACCACCAGTCAGGGTTCTGTGGTGGGCGTTCCTTGTGTGCACTTGTCTTGGATGTGAGGGCCCACGCTGGGGGTGTTACGTCACCGACGTTTTCCTTCAGGTGCTTGGCCAGCCTCTCGACGAGAACGTTGGCCTCCACATCATACGCTGTAGGCAACTGCAGTCTCTCCGATTTCTGAAACAGCCTTGCACTAGGGCCTTTAGCCAAAATATAAGGACAGCTACTGTGATCGCGCTGCGGTCATCCTCGGTGGCACTCGTTTTGGCTTTCGTTGCTTGTAGATGCTGAATGTTCGTCCTCTTACGTCAACAATCTCGGAACCCGTCTGATCAGCGATCTTGCCCGCGATTTCGGAGACCTCTGTGTCCTCCAAAGACCCCTTGTGAACCTTCACCTTGATCATCTCGTTAGCATCAAGCTGTCTGCTAATCTGACCCAGAAGAGCCTCTGTGAGACCATTTCTACCGATCCAAACCGTCGGCTCCCTTTCCACCGACCTGCGCTTCAGCGCTCTCATCTTTTTCTTCTGAGACGTTTCTCCTTCACCGCCGGGTAACGCTTAATCGAACCGCACCCCATGCAGGTAACGACCACGTGGGTTCCGTGCTCTGGACGAACCCTGACTCGGCAATTGACGCCGGGGATCAGAGGACTTCTACACTTCTTGCATATGAACTGCTTCCGTTCTCGACCGAGTCTGACCCCGGACCTCATGCCTATTCTCTGAGCGGTCTCCACATACCTCTTGGAAAGAGCCGCATCAGTTCTTGCTGTCTCCCTGGCGAGTCTAAGAAGTATGTCAATCCGTTCCTGCGCGATCTGGCGCACATCGCCGCTGCTCTTCTGACGAGTCAAGACTTTGCCAGCACCTGACCGACCGACCAAGTCGAGGACGCCTATGCCTCTGACACATCTATGATTTGTGATAGGCCACCCGTTAGAGTGGCAACAATGCTCATCTCCGTTGAGCCTGAGACCCGCGCTGAGCCAGACAAGACTTCTCGCTGTAGAATCTCCATGTGGGTAGGCTCGTCTACGAGCGCGAGCACACGATCCAGTTACCCTAGAAGAGGTTGAGCGTTTGAGAGTCGTGCAGTTTATAACAGGTCTTTCCACTATTCGCGTTGCTCTGAGGGGTACGCCATGTCTGACGACGCTGAGCTAGAACGACTGAAGTCTAGAAGGATACAACAGATGCAGCGTCGCCTGCTAGACCAGGAAAAGAAGAAGGAAGAGACCGAGAAACAACCAGCCCCACGGGAAGTGCTGAAGACGATTCTCGTTGGAAGAGCGTGGGAAGTACTGGATGCTGCTGAAGTACAATACCCCGCACCCACACGTGCGTTGGAGGGAGAACTTTCGCGGCTGGTCCGTGAGGGACGGCTGAAAGGTCCTGTCACGGCGGAACAGTTGATGTGGCTCTTCAGAAGTCTCGGCTTGGATGTGAGGCTTGACACCAAGATTCAAGTCTTCGAGAGCGGAGAACTCAAGTCGCTAGCCCAGAAGTTCAAAGGCGAATAGGGTCCAGTTCGTTGTTGCACGATTGTGCTAGAGTAAGGCTCCGCCTGCGTGGCTAGCTACTAACGATCTCGCGTATTCTCTGCTGGACTGTCCGTACGTCGGAAGCTGTGTTCACCAAGTAGCATGGCGCCAAATTGAAGAGTCGTCTGAAGAACTGCTTCCTAACCTCAACTTTCTCTTCAGTCTTGACGATCAGGTAGGGATTCAGGAACTGCTCAGGTTGAGCGACCAGGTACTGGACCGCCTCCTCAATCTCCAGCCTTCGAGACAGCTCAGGGTCATTCCTGTCACGCTTCAGGAGGACCACCTTCATCACGCGTGTCGTGTCAACGAACTTGTCCGGCCCAGCTATCCACAGTGGATCCAGCATAGCTCGCGAGTACTCATGAGCAATGAATGGATCTGACGCGAGTGTCCGTATTTCATCGTCGCTCACTCCATTCGCTCGTAGTTGCTTGGCTTCCTCCGGAGTGAGAGATCCCACGTTCTCAAGCTTCGATCGGTCAAGAAGGGGTCGAACCTCTGGAAAGACGCGCGCTATGTTGGTTCTAATGTAGAACTTGCGTTCGCTGATGTCCGCGCTCGCCCTTCCCTTTTCTCCTCCGATGAAGCGGACGTAGACCCAGTCATCGCTGTGAAGTCTAGCACCTTCCATGTTCAGGAGTGCGTATGAGTGGGTGCTCTTTCCTGTTCCCGTTGGAGCGATCAGCACTATTCCTTTGCCGTTTACTTCGACACAGCTCCCGTGTATGCTGTGGATGTCATGTTGGTCTTCTGCTATGTCGCATGAGATGCCCAAGGCCCAGCTCTTGATTTGTCCATAGTACTCTGTGTTTAGGATTATTGCAGTCTTGGTCTCCGGGTTGTAGAAAGCGTAAGGTTTGCCCTCGCGGAATGCCGGGTCTAGTACCGCGTAGATCCTTCCGTGCGACTTGATTTCACGAGGCATCGAGAACCAATTCTCACGCCAGAACTCGTCGAGGTGGTTGCTGTTTGTGAAGAGCTGCATACAAAAGCCGTCAATGCTTGCCTTCCATCCCATACTCTCGTGGCCGAGAACTGTCTCGGCTCTGGCCACAAGCTCGTCTCTCTCATGTTTTGCGACGATGTTGATTTCGACTCGTCCACGAGTGGCCGTAGTGTAGTTGTATCGATTCCCTGCTTGCACCATCGGCAACCAACTTCACAGATAGATCCATGCCTAATATCTCCATCTGCCAGACTTAATATTGCGGGACAAGGACGTACGCTCTGCGGTTGACCAATTGGATATTTCACAGATTGAGAGAGACTACGAGGAATTCACTAAGGAAGTCATGAACGAGCACTATCAGAACTGGGCGGGGCTCAAGGATGAACTGAACGTCTCACAGATCTTCCAGAAACACAATGAGCTGTTCACGCCCGAGAGCATGGCAATCGTCAGGAAAGGCATTGGAGCCCTGTCAGGTGACGAACTCCGACGCCTCGAACGGCTCCTCGGAAGTCTAGTCGACACCTACTTGGCACGGCAGGTTGCCGAGCTAACAGACAAAGCCGTCACACTCGAAACTCAGACCAACGTCAACATAGACGGGAAGCCCGTGCCATACAGATCCACTCTGTCAATGGTGATGAACGAAGACAACAGAAAACGCCGAGGAACGATTCACTCAATTGCAGAGACAGCCGTCGCAACATTCAACCCAATATTGGAAGAGAGGATGACCAAGCTTCACGAGGTTGCCAAAGAGCAAGGCTACTTAGATTATGCCAGCCTCTACTCGAAGATACGAAACATCGACTACGACAAGCTGGCCAACGAGCTGAGAACCTATAACGCCAGCACAGATTCGCTCTACCTCAAACAGCTGGAGTCTGTTCTCAAATCGATCGGCGTCGAACTACGTGACGCCGAGAGGCACGATATCCTCTACTTCTATCGCGGCAAGAGGTTTGATGCCTACTTCCCCAAGAGCGGCGCAGTCACAGCTCTTCAGAAGACACTAGACGGAATGGATCTGAGGCTTGAGAAGTACCCCAACATCACGTTGGATCTGGAAGAAAGACCGAAGAAGGATACGCGAGCCGCATGCTTCCCTCTGGATGTACCCAAAAAGGTCATACTTGGCACGATGCCGCTCGGGGGAAGGTATGACTACGAGACGGTCCTTCATGAAGCGGGACACGCACTTCACGCAGCCAACACGCCTGCGGAACTACCATTCGTCTTCCGACTCTCAGATGAGAAATCCCTCACTGAGACGTACTCAGCTCTATTTGAGAATCTCACATTGAACGAAAGATGGCTAAGACAAATCGTTGGAATCGACAATCCAAAGGAACTTCTTGACTTCACGTTCTTCTCCAAGCTCTACATAACGAGACTTTACACGGCCAAGCTGGACTATGAGCTTCGCCTTCACAGGGAAGGCATCCAAGGCAAGAGCCAACTGTACACGGAACTTCACGAACGAGCCATCAAGGTGCCCCTCAACCCAGTCAACTACCTGATCAATGTCGATGATGGGTTCTACTGCGCTGAGTACTTACGATCGTGGGTTGCGGAGGCCCAACTCAGAAAGTACTTGATCGAAGAGTTCGGAGAGGAATGGTTTGCGAACCCAAGCTCTGGGCGATTGCTGAAGGAGTTGTGGGAAGAGGGAAGCCGCATCACAGTTGAAGAGCTGGCTGAGAAGCTTGAACAGACGCTAAGCTGCAAGTTCCTCTATGATGAGATCCGCCAACACTTCGAATAGAGAACGATAACCGCCTCCACTGCCCACTTATCCAAAATGCGAAATAGCTTACGAGGCCCCCAACATCACTGTAGACGAGGGCGGAGGATTGCACGTCTCGAAGCGTGTCCAGTCGATCGAACCTTCACCAATACGAAAGATAATTGATCTCTCCGAGTCAAGGTCGGACATAATCGGGCTTCATGCGGGCGAGCCGGACTTCACGACTCCGAGCCACATAGTAGAAGCGGGAGTCCGCTCTCTCCGTGATGGTTACACTCATTACACGCACGGAGCTGGAATACTGCAACTCCGTGAGGCAATCGCCCGGAAACTGCACGGAGAGAATGGGATCGAAGCGAATCCGAAGACAGAGATCACTGTCACCGCCGGCGGATTTGCTGCGATATTCGCAATCACTCAAGCGACACTAGATCCGGTGGACGAGGTGCTGATCCTTCAGCCATCATGGCCGTCATATTCTGGCTTTGTGCGACTAGCGGGTGGTGTGCCAGTGCCGGTTTCCCTGCAGGGTCCAGATTTTGAGCCCAGTCGAAAGATGTTGGAACACCATACTACTGAGAAGACCAAGATGATTGTGATCAACTCACCTAACAATCCTACAGGCTCCGTGTATTTGAGAGACTGTCTATCGAGTCTCGCCGAGTTCGCCCAAGACCATGACATGTTGGTCGTCTCAGATGAGGTCTACGAGAAGATAGTCTTCGACGGAAACGAGCACTTCAGCTTAGCTTCACGGCCTGAGTTCAGAGATTCCGTGGTGACTGTGAACTCGTTCTCGAAGACCTATGCAATGACCGGATGGCGCGTCGGCTACGTTATCGCCAACGAGTCCATCACTACCAGCATTCGCAAGATACACGGATACATGGTATCGTGTGCACCATCAGATGCGCAAAGAGCAGCCCTAGGAGCACTGTTAGGGCCCCAAGACTGTGTCAACGAGATGGTTGGGGAGTATGCTGCTCGGCGAGACTGGATCGTGAAAGGACTGGACGAGGTCGAAGGCTTTCGATGTGTAGCTCCAAAGGGCACCTTCTACGCATTTCCAGATGTCAGCAGGCTCAACATCCCATCGGCCGAGATTGCCAACAAACTCTTGGAAGAGGCGAAAGTGGCTTCCATTCCTGGAAGTGCTTTCGGAGCGGCCGGGGAAGGCTATCTACGATTCTCCTTTGCAACTTCCCAGCAGAACATCGAAGAAGGCATCTCCAGAGTCAAGGCTTGGCGCTCCAAATGCAAGTGAGAATCGCACAGGCGCTCTGTGGATCTGTTTCTGTCCTAGGTTGAGAAGACTGCCCACTTGTTGAGATAGTCCCACCAGTCGTCTTGGCTGATCTTCTCCTCAACCGCGACAGCCTCCAAGAGCTCGGTGAGCGCCTTGTGATGTCTCCTCTCATCCGCCAAAATTGCTCGAAGCAGAGGCTTCATGCGAGGATCTGTAAGTGTTCTGGCAATCTTCTGTGCCTGGGCGAGCATGACCTTCTCGTTCGCTAGATGTCGCTCCAGTTCCTTCCTCATCTCGTACCGTTCGACCTTGGACACCGTCGCTCCGGCAGAGAGGTCAATCAAGGTCGCGTACATGTGCGCATGCTTTCTCGTGTCAAGCTCTATTCCTTTGAGGAGAAGCTTCGGGATGCTGTTCTTCGTCTTCGCAGACAGCCTCCTGACACTCTCTGCAGTGAGATTCTCTAGTCTCATCTGTTTCTCGAACAAGTCGACCAGTCTCGTACCTGCCACGAATAGACACCTTCTCCGCATCTCAACAGAGTGGGGACCCCAATAACCCTAACTGAGAAAAGAAGCGGGTCTGTCCCGTCTAAGACTCGGGCGCTTCCCCGAATGTATCTAGTAGTGGAGAGAAGAGTATGATCAGAACAACGAGAACTAGAGTGAAGAATGCGAAGACAAACATGACAAAGCCGAAAGCGTTACCAAGCCAATCAAGGGAATTCCTCAAGGCTTCTAGATCAGTCTGCAGAATCGGCCCGTCATGATTGGCGCTCGGAACATGCGGAAAACCTATGCTCACCAGCATCAGAAGGAGCGCTGTGAGAATCGCTTGGTTCAGGTTGGTCTCGAGCGAAACAAGAACTGCTCGTTCATGGTTTCATGACTAAGCTATTCAAGGATTTCTCGTGAGCGCGGACATCTCACCGTCTTTCCTGTTCTTTGACCGGTTCGAGGAGCGTGGACTTCAGGAGTTCCCTTGATTGGGGACAAGATCCTGAGGAGGCGCCACCAACCCCAGTAATGGTCGGCGTTAGGGTGAGAGTCCCCGGTGTGCCTGCCTCATGTGCGAGCCTGTCTAATGTTCGTCGCCGCTACTTGCCTCGGAAAACCGGCGGGCGTTTCTCATGAAAGGCGCGTATGCCCTCCCCGTAGTCTTCACTGTCGTAGACACGCCGGCGGATGGATTGAATCTCCTCGGCAGTCTCAGCGTCAATGGCATGGCCCTTGGAAAGCAAGCGAAATTGCTCCTTCAACGCACGAACCGCCAGTGGAGAGTTCTTGAGGATCTTGCCAGTCAGCTCCCGTGTGAAGCGTTCAAGGTCAGCAGACGGGACCAAGTGATTCAAGATGCCGATTCTGAGGGCATCAGAAGCGTTGATGGGCTCGGCTGTGAAGAACATCTCCTTGGCTTTGTTGACTCCGAGAATGTTGATGAAGTGGATGATTCCGGATGCGTTGTATGGAATTCCGATCTTTGCGGGAGTCACAGCGAATGAAGCAGTCTCGCATCCAACTAGAATGTCACAGGTAAGGGCCAAATCACAGGCCCCGCCCCACACGGCTCCCTCAATCATGGCAATAACCGGACCCGGGTAGTCCTGCACTCGGCGCAGGAGACGCTCGAATGGCGCCGCATAGGGCAATGGATCGCGGCCGGGCCGGGAAAACTCATTTACGTCGTGCCCGGCGGACCAAACTTTTACACCTGCTGGCGCACGCAGGATGACCACTCGTATATCGGACGCCTCGAACTGATCAAGTACATTGAACAACTCTTGAATGAGCGAGGCGTTGAGGCAGTTGCGTTTCTCCAAGTTGTTGAGAGTGACCACGCCAAGGTGACCATCAGTCTCGCTAAGAATGAGTGGCATAGCATCCACCTTCATTACTTCATGCATCTGGAGGACATGAATAGGTTTCTGTCAATCTGAACGAATAGGATCCTTCGCAAGGGCGACTCGGTTTGAACTCTTGGAGCTGCGTCGCAGTCTGGATCCCTCTTGAGGAATGGCGTCACGTGCATGGCGAGGCGGGCACTGAAGACTCTAAAGCAGGCCCAGACCCCCACCAAAAACCTAACGAAACGCCTCAAAAGGGCCCCAAGGCCAAGGCCCGCAACAGACCTCGAAGCGCAGGAATAGGCGAGACCAGATTCCAGTTTTTCACCAAGACACGTAGCGCACAATACTGTGAGAGATGGAGGTGAAAATGGTGCGGCCGCCGGGATTTGAACCCGGGTTTCTTCCCTACGGGTGTAGGTCAGAAGCGGTCCGCCTAGTGTTGGCAGGCTTGCGGCGCGCGTGTTGCGCGCGTTCCCGTCCTAGACCAGACTAGACTACGGCCGCACGGCCCAAGAGAAGCATGTTTAGACGCTAAAGTCTTACTGTCGCCAGTCAGACCACTTGGATTTCCTCAACTGGAGCAGACAGTACGGGCATCTCGGCTGGTATTCAGTGAACTTGTTCTTGCACTTCGGACAGTACCAAGTCGTCTGGAAGACCGCGCTAGCGCAGGAACGGAATCCTTGCCTTCAGTGTCTCTTTCGTGGTTGTTCGCTTGAGATTCTCTATGAAACGCGCCGGGTTCAAGTTCTTGGGACACGCTTCTGTACAGTTGAAGATCGTATGACAACGCCACAGACCGTCCTCGGAACTGAGCACGGCAACGCGGTCCTTGAGAATGCCGTCGCGGGAGTCAGCTGCAAACCTGTACGCCTGCAATAATGCTGCGGGGCCGAGGTATCTCTTCCCGGTCCATACACTGGGACAAGAAGAGTAGCAGGCAGCGCACAGTATGCAATCGGTTGAGTCGTTGATCTTGCTTCTCTGCTTTGGAGATTGAATCCATTCCTTCTCTGGCGGTGGCTTGATCGGCACGACGTACGGTTTGACTATCTTGTACTTCTCGAAGAACGTAGTGAGATCGACCACTAGGTCTTTGATGATCGGCATGTGGGGAAGAGGCTGCACGATCACCTCGCGCCCAAGCTCTGAGATCAGTGTTGAGCAGGCGAGCCTGTACTTGCCATTGATGAACATGGCGCAGCTTCCGCAGACCGCGCTCCTGCATGAGTATCGAAACGCAAGCGAGTGATCCTGATTCTCTAGTATCTGGAACAGAGCTTCGAGCACAGTCGTGTCCTTCCCGGCCTTGACTTGGAAGGCTTCGTAGTGTGGTTCCTTCATCTTCCCCGGATCATGTCGCAGAATCGCCAGTGATACCGTGTCGCCGTTCTTCCATTTTGTCAATACTTCCTCGCCTCCGGCTTGTATCGCGTGATCTTGACGTCTGAGTAGTCCAGCTTCGGGCCAGTCGGCGTATAGTGTGCGAGTGTGTGCTTCAGGAAGTGTTCGTCGTCACGCTGTGGGAAGTCCAAGCGGACATGTGCACCTCGACTTTCCTTCCTGGCCAGAGCTGAGGCTGTAATTATCTCAGCAAGTTCGAGCATCGCTTCTACTTCGAAACTCCGTATTAGATCCAGGTTGAAGACCTTGCCAACGTTGACTGGTCTGAGCTGAGTGAATCTCTCTCTCGCCCTGCGGATCTGCCTCAGCGCTTCTTCGAGATCTGAACCTGACCTGAACATGCCCACTTTCTGAGTTAGGATAAGGCGCATCTTATCGCGCATTGTGGCTGGTTCTTCAGTCCCGTTTCCCTTCTGGAAGGCCTCGATTCTCTTCTGTTCTCTCTCCAAAGATGATCGAACGAGTCCTTCCTCGGCTCTGTTGGGCAGCGACTTCGCAAACTTTGCAGCCTTGTCGCCAGCGACCTTACCGAAGACAACGCAGTCGAGCAGGGAGTTTCCACCGAGCCTGTTGGATCCGTGTACGCTGATACATGCGCATTCTCCGGCGGCGTACAATCCCTTGAGCGGTGTCTCGCAGTTCAGGTTGCAGTCTATTCCGCCCATCGTGTAGTGAGCGGCTGGACGGATCGGGATTGGCTTGTCGATCGGGTCGAGCCCACCGAAGAGGAGACAGATCTCACGTATTCCCGGCAGTCTCGTCATGATCTTCTCTCTACCGAGGTGGCGCAGGTCCAAGTGCACGTATGCGTTTTCGAAAGCTCGGCCTTCATCGATCTCTTTCTGGATCGATCTGCTGACTATGTCACGTGGAGCGAGTTCCATGGCCTTCGGAGCGTACCGTTCCATGAAGCGCTCTCCCTTGGCGTTGACCAAGTAGCCACCTTCGCCTCGAGCCCCTTCAGTGATGAGTATGCCGTTCGGGTACAGCCCCGTCGGGTGGAACTGGACAAACTCCATGTCTTTCAGAGGCACGCCCGCCCGATATGCGATCATCATTCCGTTACCGGTGTTGATCATCGAGTTCGTGGAGATGCTGTATATCCAAGCCAGACCCCCGGTCGCCAAGATCGTTGCCTTTGCGGCGATCGGAACAAGCTCACCCGTCCTAACGTTCAGTGCGATGACTCCTCGGCACGATTCCCCGTCGACGATAAGTGATGTCACGAAGTATTCCTGATACTCCTTGACGTCCCTCTTCACTGTCTGCTCATATGCAGTTTGCAGGAGGTAGAGTCCGGTTCTGTCTGCACCGTAGCAGGTTCGAGGATAGCCGGCTCCACCGAAAGGTCGCTGAGCGATCTTTCCTTCATCTGTTCGGCTAAAGGCGCATCCCCAATGATCGAACTCGAATATGCATCCTGGCGCCATGCTCGTCATGAGTTCTGCAGCATCTTGGTCAGCTAGGAAGTCGCTTCCCTTCACCGTGTCGAAGGCGTGTTTCTCTGGGGTGTCATCTCTGCCTTTCTCAGCGTTTGCGAGTGCGGCGTTTATTCCGCCTTGGGCAGCCTTTGTATGCGATCGCAACGGATGCACTCGACTTATCACGGCAGTGTCAATGAGCGCTGAAGCTTCGATAGCTGCTCGGAGGCCGGCGAGTCCACCGCCAACGATGATCACGTCATGCTGAAACATCATTCAGGCACCTCGGCTTATCCTCCGACGATCAGGGGCCAAAGCCCGTGCATTCCGAACAACAGTGAGGCGACACCGACGAGTAAGAGGATCATGGTCACGAATTTCCTTCCCTGAGTTCCGACATTGAAATCTAGGATTACAGTTCGCACGCCGTTGAGGCCATGAAACAACGCGAGCCCTAACAGGATAACTCCGAGTATCGCTCGCAATGATGCCGTGGGTTGCCCAAAATTGGCCAGCCAAAGATGCACTCCAAGAACGACCACGAGCAGTACTGCGGTTATTCTCTGGAATAGCCAGAGCCAAACATTCGTGGGCGTGGGACGCGCAAGATGCACGATCAGGTTCCTCCTATTAGAGGAAGACCGTAGAAGATGACGAGCCCGCCCACGACGACACCTATGGCTACTAGGATCCAGAAGATGACCTTGTGCGAGCGGAGACCGACACCGACTCCCATGTCGAAGAGTACGATACGGATTCCATTCATGCCGTGGAACGCAATTATGCCGAGCATGATGAGGTCAATGGCGAGGACGGTTCTGTCCACCGACCAGAAGGGATTCCTCAGACCGTCCAGCATTGTGAAGAGCGGCCCGCTCAACGCGAAGTTCGCCTGAGAGATCGCGACCACGTGGGCAACCACAAACACGACAAGGGCTAATCCGGATATCCGTTGTATCAGCCAAGCCCAGATTCCCAAGCGCATATTTCGCGGGTTGAGTTCCCCGCCTCTTCCAAGTATCTGCGAGATTCTTCTAGTCATAGAAGATCAATCTCCCCGCATACAATATGATTCCGAAAGTGACTAGGATCAGCCCGGTGAAAACACCGAAGATCCGTTCCAGACCTGCCATGCCAGACGTGTACGCTCCGATCAGAAACGCGATTTCGATGACCAGAAACACAACTAGCAGGACGAGCCACCATACTGATATCGAAACGGCATGGCCTTGGCTGCTTTCACTCAAGCATCTTCACCCTCCGCTTGACTCTGCCCGCCGTACGCTCGCTTGAATAGACCATTCGGCTGAGGATCAGAACCGAAACCACGGTGACAACGAGATAGCCCGCACCAACCAATGCGTCCAGCATTGAGGCCGCTCCTTGTAGTGCACGTGGAGCCAGCGATGTGAGCTGCGAGACTGAATAGGTTGCGATGATGAAAACAGCGATGAAAGCGAACATCCACAATACTCCGACCCGCTTAGACACGGCGTCTACTTCCTCCTGATTCTCCTTTGGCGATAGGCACCAATGAGCAGGGCCGTCGCTGAGATGCCATTGACCACGAAGAGCAAAGCAATGACCTTCGGGTCGGAGAACATCGCAACCTGGCCTGGTGTCGCGTATCCATAAGCTGTCAAGAAGAGAAATTGAAAGGCGACCACGAACACAGCCGCCATCATGAACGGCCTATCCTTTGGCGCTCGCCCGGCTCCCCTATCAATGAATGGAACTAGCACGAGGAGTATCGCAAGGATCGAGAGCAGAGCGACTCCATGCACGGGCTCGACTCCTTGTGTCTTGAGGAACTGGTAGACGCCCATGAAATACCATTCCGGTTCTAGGATCTGAGGCGGGTTTAACGGATCGTACCTCTCCGCAAGCTTCGTTGGGAATAGCGACGCAAAGATCACAATCAGTCCGAGTAATGCGAATGCGAGAGCGATCTCGCTTAGGAGATGGTTCGGGAAGAATGGAATCTCTTCATCAGACGAGTGCGAAGAGTCAGAGTGGACCTGAGATTCCATGCCTTTTCACCATCCAGAAATGGACCGCCATCAGAACAATCATCAACCCGGGTACGAGCAACACATGAGCCGCAGTGTAGCGCGACAACGTCTCGGCCTGACTCCTGCCCCAGAGAACTGATCCGAGCAGCGATCCAAGATACGGAATCGATGTTGCGATTCCTTTCCCAATGCCTGAGGCACCGACTGCTTCCTGATCCCACCTGAGAACGTATCCCGTGTATCCGGCGCCCAACGTCAGCAATCCCAAGACGACTCCTGCAATCCAGTTCAGTTCACGCGGAGGCTTGTATGAGCCGGTGTAGTACACTCTCAACATGTGCAGGATTGCGAGGATGAGCATGCCGTTTGCGCTGTAGAAATGCACGCTCCTTACCAGCCAACCATAAGGCACAGTCTTCGTGATCGTCTTGACACTCTCGTACGCTCCGTCTGGCGTCGGAATATAGTACATGGCGAGCAGTATTCCAGTGACTGAGAGCACGACGAAGAGAAGGAATGTGGTTCCTCCAAGGCAGTAGATCGGGCTTAATGCGTGGCGTGGCACTCGGCTCGTGATGAATGGCTCAATCTTCGTTCTATCCACGAGCCAATCCCAGAAGCGTTCCAGCCAGGAGGGTTTCGACAAATGGGCGCCTCCCTATTCCTCACCGTAGAGCGGAAGACCGCTCTCGTAACCGTTGGCGTATATGTCCCCGTTCGTGTCGATCTCAAGCTTGATCTTGGGCATCGGCCTCAGCGGAGGTCCTTCTAGGACGCCTCCGTTTGCAGGACTGAAGACTGCACCGTGACAAGCACAGAAGAGATTCTCCTTTCTGCTCTCCCAACCTCTGATCGGCTCTTGGTCAAAGCGGATTTGGCATCCGAGGTGTGTACAAAGAGTATCATATGCGACAAAGTCGCCTGATGCAAGGTGGATGAGCACTGCTGGCCTGTCCTCGCGAGGGTACGTGAAGAGAAGACTCGTTCCTGCTGCAACGTCGCTCGTGTTCGCGATCTTCATTCGCTGATAGGAGGCCGAGCCTTCTTTTCTCTCGAGAAGGAATGCACTCAACCGTCCAAGAGGAAAAAGTACAAGCGCGCCAGAGAAAACCATGAAGGCTTTCAGGAATCTCCTTCTTGCAGTGTCGGCAGTTCTCTCTCCGCTTCCAGATGACGATTCAGTCACCAGCGTGAAGTCATTACTCAAACATATGCCGGGAATCTATTATTTATCAGCCACCTGAAAGACATACTAGTACTTACAGGCATGAAGGAGCAGACGAAGCTAACGAAGGTATACTTCCGGCCTCCTGTCGTGGATAAGATCGTTCATCGAAGTCATTCTCTTGTTCGCCGCTTCTCGAAGGTTAATCTCGCGAACTACAACCTCTTCTCGATTCGATGAGGCGCAGTAGAGGATACGGCCTTTCGTGTCGAGTATCTCAGATCGCCCGATGTACTTGAGATCTCTCTCCCTACCGACCCTGTCGGCTGTTATCGCAAAAATTCGGTTCTCAATGCATCTAGTCCGCATAGCATGTGGGCAAAATGGGAGGACCAGATTCGATGGGTGTGCGATTATCTTTGCACCTTTCAACATCAAAGTACGAGCGGATTCAGGGAAGAACCAGTCAAAGCAGATCATCACCCCGAGATCCCCGAAGACTCTGAACTCGTTTCCTGGTTTGAAGAACTTCTTCTCCTTGAAGAACAAGTGAACTTTGCGATACGTGAACGCTCGTCCGCGACGCGCCACAACTGCCGAGTTGTAGAAGCTAGTACCTCTTCGCTCCACGATGCCCGCAACGATCGTCATGTTCCGATCAAGTGAGACATCTAGGAGTCTCTGAGTTGTGTAGCCGTTTGGAACTCTTTCCGCCACTCTCTCGACTTCACTTCGACTTCCGAAGTTGTATCCAGTGTTGAAGAGTTCAGGGAGGACCATCAAGTCAGCTCTCGTTCTCTCGAGGAATCGCAGAGCTCGGTCGACATTCTGCTCAACTCGGAGAAGCTTCGGGTTCATCTGTACGAAGCCGACACGCATCGTCGTCACCTCAAGACTGCAACGACTCGTGGTTCAGGCATTGATCTATTTTGCGTAGCCACGGAGCGATATGACTGCGCGTAATGAGTTGATAGTGAAGTTGGTGCCGAGGGAGTGAGTTTCCCCGACGTTTGCTTCGCCGGTTTTGAACACTCGATTGGGCCAGCCGTGTGGCCGTCAGCCCGGTCTTCAGCTTCACCTGCGCTGAGGCATCGGGTGCTCTCCCAGGCTGAGCTTTCAAGGAACCTTACGGTTCTACCTCGGCACACCTGGGCCGGGACAGTACGCCTATCGGGCTTCAATTAAGACTTTCCCAGACCCAAAGCGAATCCGAGAAACACTGGGCTTCCATAATCCATTTAACACAGCCAAACTCAACTGAGACGCGTCATGTCGCTAGACATAGTTGGATAGTGATTCACATCGAAACCAATCACTGTCCGGTGATGGTCTAGCGGTCTTAGTGGGCCGGTAGATCAGTCTGGTATGCCACGAGGGCCGAAGATCGTCCGCTTGGCAAACTCCAGGTCCAACGTGCGGAAGGTCGCGGGTTCAAATCCCGCCCGGTCCACCAAACTACACGTTTTGGATAGATGCATGCCCTGCTCCGTGAAGTGGTTATAGAGTCGACTACTGGTCGCCCATCTAGTGATGTCAGGACCTGCGGAAGCGCCACGCCGATACGAGGATGTGGTGTCCCAAGGCACTCCGATTACCACGAGCTCTCTTGTGGCAGTGGATCCTGATAGATCAAAGAAACTTTCGCGTCTTCCGGATGCGACTCTCTTTCTCAATCTGTTCTTCCTCATGAAGCCGGAGGCTTGTGTGGTCCGCGACTGCTGTCGGAGTGACATAGAGCCGGCATTATTATCACTGAACAGAGGTGCGAATCTTCCGAGAGAACTACTCTTTGTGCTTGGATGCTTTCTCGATCTTTTCCATGACGGTCGCCATCTTCTCCCGAAGGTTCCTCAGGTCAACTGTATCAAACCAGTCTTCCTTCACGATCTCCGGTTTCGGAAGCGGTGGGGTCTCCTTGCCGAGCAGTTCGCTGAGGCCGTGGATCAGGGATTCAATAGATGGGCCGCTGACGACTTCGATCTTGTAGAGGGTGCTCAGTCGCTGAGCGTCCTTGCTGAGTCCTGGCATCGCAACTAGAATGGCGCGACGCGGGCTCAAGTCGTAGACTTTGCCGAAGAGCGCGACCACGCTTTCTGAGCCTATCTCTTGGGTTCCAGAGGTCAAATCGAGGACTATCTCGGAATCGTCCTTCTGAGCGTAGATGTCGAAGGCATGTTCTGTTCCTGAGACACCATTGTCGGACCACGGCGCCTTCACATCATACCCAAGTCTGCTCAGAAGATCAATAATGGGGCTCTCAAGCGAGCAATGAGCCACGAGTTCACCTCGAATCTCCTCGTTGAGCCTGTACCCACAAGTCGGGATCATGCGAACCTCATCTGTGGGGACTACGCTCTCGCACATGCGACAGGATAGCTCGATGCTTGGCGTACCGAAGTAGCGCTTGCAGCTGGAGCAATGGTAGACGCGCTCCATCCTTCGGTAGTCTGTTCCTATCAGTTTCAGTGTGCAAGAACATTTCGGGCAGATGAGGTCGTCCCCTTTCTTGAAGTTCGATTCAAAATCAGTGTGACCGCAGTTGTAGTGCTCAATCATTGTCGCTCGATCCAGGTCTCGATTCTGGCAGAATGGGCAGACATAGTTAACGAAGAAATTCGAGTGCTCGCATTTGGGGCATATAGGAACTGAATCGATACGATACTTGTCAAGAACAGCACACGTTGCGAGTTCGTCGAGCAACGCAGACGCTTTAGATGCGCTAAGTCCCTCCACTTCGAAGATGTAGTTGCCTGCTACGGGGTCGCGTTGGGGTCGAAACTCGCCGTTGCCTTTCAGAAGACGGTCTACGAGTCGGCGAACCTCATTTCGCCTGTAGAGCGACAGTCGTTTCGCCTTGTTGTCTGATTCCACGAATGAACACCGAGCAGTCTGTTCTGTTCGTGCCAAGCGAGGTTTCCGACTATTTATGTTGATACATCCATTCGATGTGAGACTACTATAAGCGTGCTGTCTCTCTGATTCTTCCAGAGAGGTCTCCATAACGCTGGACGCGTGTCCAACCAATCTTTCCGCGATAGACGTCAAAGTATGCCTTGAGTCGAATGACATCGAGAATGTACCGATAGACGAAAGCGTAAATCGGTGTGTAGAGAACCAAGCGCCAGTCTTCGCGGTCCAAGTAGATAGCCGCTGACGAAAGTACGAACTCTATGGCTAGAATTGAGACTGCTGCAAGTGCGACTCCGACGAAGAGTCGCTGATAGATATACACAAACAGAAGCCCAAGAGTGATGAGTTCGAGCGCAGGCACAAAGAACATGGTGAGAATCAGGTAGGGGAATCCTACCATGCTGAGTGGACCGAACTTCCACCACCCGCGTCGGTGCTTTAGCCATACCTGAAGAGTCCCGCCGTACCAGCGTCTGCGCTGTCTGGCGAGACCTCGTACAGTTTCAGGAACCTCCGTGTATGCAACGACAAGCGGATCGTATTGTATGTCCTTGGCAGCTTTTCCCATCTTGACTGTCTGGTCCATGTCCTCCACAACTGTCTCGACGTCCAGTGTGCCTACTTCCTTGAAGGTGGATTTGCGAAATGCACCAACGGCACCTGGAACCACAAGCTCTGTGTCAAGGATGTCAAACGCGCGACGACGTAGATTGATTCCACGCATGTACTCGAGTCTCTGAAGATTCGTCAACAGATTGACGTTGTTCCCGACCTTCACGTTTCCCGATACAGCATTAAGCTGTTGGTCTTCGAAGTGAGCTGCGACTCGCTTGAGAGCATCTCGCTGCAATGCAGAATCAGCATCAACGACGACAACGATTTCTGTAGTGGTAGCTGCTATCCCTGTGTTGACTGCCACAGCTTTTCCTCCACTCGCAGGTCGGTTGATCAGGGCTACTTCCCCCGAAACTGCGTACGGAGCCACGACCGCTTCTGTTCTGTCTGTGCTTCCGTCATTGACAATCAGAATCTGCTTGTTAGGATAGGTTTGATCGAGCAATGTAGTTATCGTCGTTTCGATCGTCTTCTCTTCATTGTGCGCCGGAACGATTACACAGATCGATGGGAATCTTGTAAGTTCAACGCTCGCACGCTCCTTGCTAATCCAGCTATGATAGAAAGCCAGAGGGATGTAGCTGAACTCACTGAGGAATGTCGATGCTAACAGGATTGTATAGAAAAGTGCCAGAGCGGGACGTGACGTGAATGCAGCAGCCAGAAAGTAGGCGAGAGGAGCAAAAATCGCGTCCAACGTAGAGGAAGGGACACCTGTCGTAGAGGAAGTGCCCGCCACTCCGCCTTGTGACGGAGGAGAGATCGCGAGATACGGATACAGAATCAGATATAGAGATGTGAAGACCAAACCCGTGACGATGAATGAGCCGAACAGCATCACATATACGAACACCGGCTCGCGTCGGGTCTGACGTCGGTACGTCGACATCGGTATAGGCATGTTTGCCACTCTAGATGCTCCGGCTCTATTCAGCGGCAGCGATACATAATAATCAGTGCCTGTCTGGGCAGCTTCTTTGCACCGAGGAAAAGGATATTTGATAAGTAAGGAAACGGTAACGCAACTCGGTGTAGGACGATTGTCGGCGACCGCCAAGACACTGACTGGCGTACCTGGCTTAGATGAGATCTTGGGCGGAGGAATACCTCGAGGAAGAGTCGTACTCGTGGTTGGAGGCCCAGGAGCAGGCAAGACTATACTTGGCACGCAATTCCTCGTGAACGGCATCAAGACCTATGGCGAGAACTCTGTATTCGTGAGCCTAGACGAGAACAAGCAACACTACCACTCAGAGATGGAAAAGTTCAGCTGGGATATCGCCAAACTGGAGAAAGACGGAAAGTTCGCTTTCGTTGATGCCTCCCCTATTCGTAGTATTCCCGGAGAAGTGAAGATAGGAAAGATGACTATCGGAAAGAGAGACTTCTCGCTAATCAGCCTGATCGAAGGCATCAAGACAAGCGTCAAGGCGATCGACGCTGAGAGGGTAGTTGTAGACCCGATCGCATCGCTGGTTTTCCAGTTTCCCGACGTGGTGCAGAGAAGAAACGCAGTTCTGGACCTGATTGAGGCACTGGTAGAAACCGGGGGAACATGCATTCTAACAATTGAGCTAAGAGCGCCAGGGCTTGAAAGACCGGTTCAGCTGGAGGAATACTTGGCTCACGGAGTCATCATACTGCAAACGGTGCAGGTAGGCCGAGCCATGACTCGGTCAATACAAGTCGAGAAAATGCGCGAAGCAGCAATCGACATGCAGCCAAGACCATACAGAATCACCTCATCTGGGATTGAAGTATTCCCGAAGGAGAGTATCTACTGAGCGCTATTCTTCACGGACTTTGCTCCAGACTCGATAGACAAAGAAAGCGGATAGGAATGGGAAAGAGTACAGCATCAAGGAATACCATACGGACTTGCCGGAACGAGAATGACGCCGGGCAAGGATGCGACTGATAAATACCCTCAGAGTGCAGAAATGGACCCATGGGATACCAGCAAAGGGCACGTACGCCAAGGGATTTCGGTAGACGACCGGGAAGGACTACGTCCAAGGCGAAGTCAGGAAAGCGGCGAGAAGAGAGCGGTGCTTATCGATCTGAAGAGGAGCATGTTCTGACCCTTGAGAAGGTTGTCGATAGAACAGTTAACAGCCTGACCCGTCTCGGAAGTCAGAGATTCGGAGTCCCTCCGTTCTACGGGCATTTTGACCGTTGGCTAGTCAACCTGCAAATCATCATTAGCGAGTTTCAGACGAGCCCTACGATCCATGCGGACGACCAGTTCACGAAGGAATCTTCCCAGATACTCTCAGACATTGAAGTCGCTCTGAAGGAAAGGAGACTCAAAGAAGCCTCACGTGAAGAGGCGATTCGAAAGAACAGCCAAGACCTGCTGGAAGCCAAGAGCTTGCTGGCGCAGACCGAACGAGAATATGCCACCAGAACGAAGGAAATCGAAGCCAAGAAGGAACTTGCCATCAAACCTGTGGCTGGCACTGTCGGAAAACTCAGAGAGGAGCTAAACCGCATAGCCAGAATGAGAGCAGGGTTCCTTAGGAGCATTTCCAAGAAAACCAAAGCGCAAAAGGAGGCCGAAACCAGTCAAAGACTCAACTCAACAAAGAGCGAGCTCGCAAAGATCAAGCAGTCTTTCGTGTCTGAGCAGGAGAAGCTGCGGAAGGAATACAAGGAAAGAAAACAACGAATCCTCGAACAGATCGCGAACCAACAGAAGAACATCGAGATCTTGGAAGCAGGCTCAGAAATCGACGACGCGGTTGGTATTCGGCGTGCCGCCTGCGATGCCCTCGTGAACGACGTGAACTCACTCCTGCAACGGAACGTACAAACTTCGGAGACCACAAATCCTCCCGAACAATAGCCGGACCTGAAGCCGAATAACGTCGGCGTAGGCTTGATATAGTCACAAGGACAATCGCCGGCAGAGAGGCAAGATACAATGCCATACTGTCCGAAATGTGGTAAGGAAATTCCAAGTGACGCGAAGTTCTGCACAAGTTGCGGCGCCACACTGGGAACTGCAACTCCTGCACCGCCGCCGCCATCAGGCTACACTCCACCCAGTCCTCTAGCGGATCTGGGGTCACGCATAGTCGCCGGAATCATAGATTACATCATAATCGGTACCGTCGCAGCCGTCCTGGCACTCTTCCTGGTTGTGCCATGGGCACTAATGGGCGCTGGGATGATGCGTGGGTTCGACTGGGGCTGGTTCAGTGGGATGTTTGGGATCATGGGAGTCATGTGGCTACTGTGGCTGGTCTACTTTACCTACTTCGAGGGAACCTCCGGCCAAACAATAGGCAAGAAGTTCACCCACATCAGAGTCGTCAAAGATGACGGCACACGATGCGACTTCGTCTCAGCATTCATCAGAAATCTGCTGAGAATAGTTGACCATCTGCCGGCCCTGTACATACTCGGAATCATTCTCATAGCGGCCACCGACAAGAGACAGCGCCTGGGCGACATGCTCGGAAAGACAATCGTGATCAAAGCATAGAGTAGACGAGCTTTCCTAGGAACCATCAGATCGGGACGTCCTGGTACAGGATCACGATCAACAGATTCCCAATCTATCCCATATTCTTCTCGTGGTATCGTGCAATGGAGATACATTAAGGGAGCAAAGGAGAGCACTCGACGCTATGCCTGACAGTGGAGACTACCGGATCTACAGACCTCGACTTGATAGATGCCAGAAACTGATGTTGGAGAGGGACATTGATCTCCTATTCCTCGGGCCGGGCCCGAACATGTGTTACCTCAGCGGGTTCTTGGAGCAACCCGGCGAGCGCCTCCTTTCGCTAATTGTCCCTCAATCAGGCGATCCGTTGTTCATTGTTCCTGAGCTGTATGAACAACAGGTCAGATCGTCCAGTTGGATCAAGAACATCATCTCCTAGAAGGACTCTCAAGACCCGAAGACCGTCCTGTCAAAGACAATGAGGCAGATACTGACCAAACGTCCAACGATCGCCGTCGACGGCCGGATGTGGTCGCACTTTCTTCTCATGCTCCTTTCGGTTGCCCCTGACGCGCTATACCGAGATGCAGCGTCAGTGATGACTGAGTTGCGGATCAGGAAGACCTCTCAGGAGATCGAGTTGCTGGAGAAGTCAGCCGAGATCGCTGACGCCGCCTTCCTCGAAACACTCAACGAGTGTAGGCAAGGAAACAGCGAGCATCAGATAGCTGCAAAGATCGTGTACGAGCTTAGAAGGCTAGGCGCAGATGGGATAGCCTTCGAGCCTGTGGCGTCCTCTGGGCCGAATGCCGCTCTTCCACACTACAGGTCAGGCGAAAGGAAACTGGAGAAAGGCGATCTCGTGGTTCTTGACTTCGGGTGCCTCTACAGAGGCTACAATTCGGATATCACGCGAACCGTTGCGATAGGCAACTGTGATGCTGAGAAGCAGAAAGTCTACTCGATCGTCCGCTCTGCTCAGGAAGAGGCCTGCCAAAGGGCGCTCCAAGGGATGGAGGCGCAGAGCGTTGACGGAATCGCGCGAACGATCATTGAAGCCGCTGGCTACGGTCAGTTCTTCATTCACCGTACGGGACATGGAATTGGACTGGAGATCCACGAAGAACCATACATCGTTGCCGGCAACTCAGAGAAGCTTGCCGAAGGCATGGCATTTAGTGTGGAGCCCGGCATCTACATTCACGGGCAGTACGGAGTTCGAATAGAGGATATCGTCGTCATGGAAGCCGGGAAAGCACGCAGATTGAACAAGTCCAGCCGGGAGTTAATGATTCTCTAACGAGACCGTCGACAACGACATGCTTCCGCGAAAAAGCGGGCCTTGATTGAGAACTACGATTCGAACAGTTCTAGTTAGAATGTTAGACTATTTGCGCTGGCAATCGCTTGTCGTTGATGCGCCGAAGAGCAGTGCTGACCGCGTTCAAATGCGGATGCATCCATTCTATAGCCGAGGGCCCAACTGTGGCGTGGGATCGCATGTGAGAGAGAGACTCGTTCTTGAGCCGGCTTCCAGGTCTGTTGAAAGGCCTGTGACGAGGGTGAGTCCTCATCTGGCTTCGGAGCTGCAAAAGCTGGGGGCGCTAAGCTGGCTAGATGTTACAACTGCGGCACATGCACGGCGATCTGCCCTGTCAGGAAGCTAGGAAGCGAACTGCAGGAGGCGCCAACGGGGGAAACGGTCTCGTATCGAGAGACACCGCGCGAGGTGTTAGAAGAGGGCTACCAAAGGATCAGGGACGAACTCGTTAACGATCTGTTGGACCGCGTCAAGGAGTGTTCCCCGGAGTTCTTTGAGAGGTTAGTTGTGGAGCTGCTTGTGAAGATGGGCTACGGCGGGTCGCAAGCTGATGCAGGCAGAGCGATTGGAGAGTCCGGCGATGGCGGTATTGACGGAATGATCAAGGAGGACAAGCTCGGTCTGGACGCAATCTACATACAAGCGAAGAGATGGGAGGGGACCGTGGGCAGACCGGAGATACAGAAGTTCGTTGGGGCTATGCAAGGCAGTACCCAGAATCCGCCCTCAGGCGGAAAACGTATTGTTCTGTCGATTCTTGTGTATAGGTATACTTTGCCGCTGCGAGCAAAAGTCCCGACTAGGTATTTCACATGCTGTCTTCTTACTTGGTGAACCGATGCCGAAGAGGGCTAGGCGGGGCTTGGTCTCTTGGCGGGGCGCGCGCGGCCGTGCCCTAGTGCGCACACGCACTTCATTATCCTCTATCTGAATACGGCCTCGCCTGACTTTCACCGGAGAGTGTGCTTGACCGGTCATCTCTCCGGCTCTTATTTGCGGGACCACTTTGCGAAGAACGAGACGCGTGAGAGACTACCCTCCTACACCGTGGGTTAGCCGCGACAATTGCACACACCCGAAACCCGTCGCCCTGCTGAAGTTCAGAGACCTAGACGAGACAGTGTTCCGTTGTGGCGCATGCGGGAAGGTGAAAACCCACAGAGAGTGAAAGCTCGCGCAACGCAGTTGAACGAGCATCGCCATCGGCGTAGGCTTAGCTATTAGCGAGGAGACTCTGAAGGGCACTGAACCTCGGCCTAGTGCGCGCACAACCTCCTAGTCGTGTGGGCGGCCAAAGGCTTGGAAACGCAGAGCCGATCTTCTTTAGCTTGGGCCTACACTCCTCCAAATGCGACTTGTGGCAACGCTCGAAAGCCCCTACTCACGGGCCCCGAATTCTTTCCAATCTTGGCCAAGCCAGGCGGGTTAGCCAACACGATGGTACTGGTGGGCGCCCACGCTATCACATGTGTCTAGCAGTTTGTCATCGTGTCCATTAGCTGTCCTGCGGAGTCGTATATCTCCAGTTTGACCGCGACCTTTCCCTGCAATGCATGTGTGCCACAGCTGAGGCACGGGTCGTAAGGCCTGATGACCATTTCGATCTGGTTGAGGATCCCTTCGTCGTACTTGCCGCCTTTGATGAGGTCTCTAGCCGTCTTCTTTACAGCGATGTTCATTGCAGCATTGTTCTGCACCGTAGCCACCAGAAGATTGAGATCTTTCACGATGCCCTTCTCGTCGGTCTCATAGTCATGGATGAGAGTGCCCCTTGAAGCCTCCACGGAGCCGATTCCTCGAGCTGCTCTCGGGGTCACATGTGCTCTGATATCCGTGCTCGTAATGTCGGGTTCGTCAAGCAGTTCGAGCAACCTTTCAGTACAGTACACAAGTTCTATGAGCCTGGCCCAATGGAACAGCAACGTGGCTTGGGCTGGACGGCCGAACTGGCTCCTGAACTCTTCAAGTTCTTTCTGTGCCAAGGGAGTTGGAATCTTATCGACGACGTTAATCCGCGCCAAGGCGTTCACTCTGTAGACGCCCACAGGGTTTTCCAGATCCATCGTCATCTTGCCAGCCTTCTTGTTGTACGGGAACTTCATGTAGCTCCAGGGCTCAACTAGTTCGGCGATGTGGTCTAGGTAGTTCTCAACGGCGAAGTCCTCATGGGATCCGTCTGGTTGCATCATCCTCAGTTTGCCATCGTAGAGGCTCAGGCCTCCATCTTCCATCACAGTGCCGAGAAATCCCGTGTTGAATACGGCTAGGCTCTTGACTAAGTCCATGTACTTCGGGAAGATATTCTCCTTGGCGAACTTCATTGAGAAGAGCGAGAACTCATGCATCTCCTTCGCCATGCCCTTTGCTTCTTCGATCTCTTCCTTCTTCAGCGGGCGGCTCCAGC